>Ga0209353_10000183_pt1 | contig 38083 bp, 21 predicted proteins | sample LauGreSpBDMM15SD_2_FD_187561 | JGI IMG/M metagenome (GOLD analysis project Ga0209353, IMG submission 187561) | Freshwater lake microbial communities from Lake Michigan, USA - Sp13.BD.MM15.SD (SPAdes) (version 2) | ecosystem: Environmental > Aquatic > Freshwater > Lake | place: Lake Michigan... | reverse complement strand
TACCCTGTGTAAGTTAGACAAAGTATTTATCTGATCAAGAGAAAGGGCTCCGAAGAGCCCTTGCATGTTTACAACAAGTAATTGGATTACTTGAAAGAAACGTTTGAAATGCTAACTTTACCTAAGTAGTCAGCCGCGTTACCTAAAGATGACGCTGTGTTTGTCAACTCAACATAGCCATAACGTGTCATGAATGATACGACTGGTTCGAATGTTGATGGATCTAAAACAACACCACTGCTCATCAATGGAATGTATGGGCAATAGAATGCAGCCGCATCAGACTCTGATGAACCTTTGTAACCGATTAGAACGTCAGTCGCGTCAGTAGCGTATGTGTTAACATAAACTTTCATTGCTGAGTTCAATGTACCAACAAACTTAGTGTTTGTAGGTGCTTCAAATGTACCTTCTGTTGTACGAGCAAATGCGCTAGTAGTAGCAGACTGTAGAATTGTTAAAGCAAATGGACTTACAACTGCCCAGTTACCTGCACCACGACGGGTACGTTGAGCGATCAAGTTAGATACACGATTGATCTGAACTGCCAATGCGGCATGCTCGTCACCAACGAATGTAGCTGTACCTGACACAGCGGACTGGTCATAAGACTCGATTGCTGAACCAGCCAATGAACCTAAACTTGCTAGGATTTCTTGGTCAATTTCAGCTGTAATTTCTTGTGCCAAAGCAGCCATAACTTCTGCTTCGATGTCAATACCTTGTTGGGCTTGTGCATCTTGAGCAGCCTCGAATGTCCAACGTGCAGACAACTTACGAGTTTTAGCTTCAACTGTTTGTTTCAAGATTTGAATGCTCATACGCTTTCCAGCGGCACCTTCAAGAGTTGCTGTTGAAGCGCCTCTGGCTGGTGAACCGTCATTGCCTGAGTATGCTTCAGCAATTTTGAATGGGCTTAGTGCTTCTTCACCAGCTACTACGCCAGTTGCGCTATCAGCGTAACGAACACGTAGAGTATGGATTTGACCCACTGGACCAGTCATTGGTTGTACACCTACCAACTCGTTAGCGATAACAGTTGGCATTACGCGACGAATCACTGGTAGAATCACGCGGTTTAATGTTGCGACGTTGCCGGCAGAAGTGGCACCAGCTGTTGGGCTTTCCATCAAATACTTGCGAGTATTCTCTAGGGTTACACCCATTACTGATTTTTTAGTGCCTTGAAGGCCTTCTAAAAGAGCTTCCTTAGTTTCTGCCCAACGGCCATTTAGTAGTTCTGACATGTAAATTTCTCCTTAAATTTTTAGTCCAGCAAGGCGACGGATATCAACGATGTTGTTATCGCTCTCGCTGCTACGATTGCTGTTGGAAACTTTGTTTCCTGTAATTTCTTTAGCCTCTACAAGTGCCTGTTTCTTCTGCGGAGCTTTACCATTCAATACTGACGGTAGATACTTGTCAAAACTTTCTACAAGTCTTGATGTTTTCACACTCTCCATTAACTCACCCATGATTTCTTTTTGCTCTGTGTTTAACGGAGCAAGTAATTCTGTCATGATTGCTTTTCTTTCTTGTGACTCTTTTAAAGTCGCAATTTCTGCTTGTTTACTTTCTAATAAAGTTGTTGCTCTTGTGGATGCTTGTTGAGCTTCCAAAATTGCTAACTCTTTCATGTCTATGACCTTGAGTAATTTTGCAGTTTCTGATTTCTCAGAAAGATAGCTAGTCTGATATTCCGAAGCAAACGCTTCAAATAACTTACGACCAAAATCGTTGCGACGAGCCGCGTCAATGTCTTCTTTCAAACTTGTTAACTCTGAGCGTAGGCTCTCATTAACAACTTTATCAACCATTGATGCCGCACGTTGTACGAAATCTTGCTTAACTTTCTTAAGTTGTTCTTTTCCTTCACGAACTAGACGAACTTTAGTTTCTGCTAAGTCCTGCTTGTCCTTGTAAAACTCTGTAATTTCTTGAGCTAGAGCTTCTACTACGAATTGTTCTAACTTGCCAAACTTGCTAGCCATAACCATTTGATCTTCATGTAACTCAGAAACTTCAGAAACTAACTGACGTGTAACAAATTCCTTCATTACTTCAGCATCTTTCTTCATCTTCTTAGCATACTTGACTTTCATTTCAGCTAATTGCTTGCGATCGTCGGCAAATTCAACAAGCTCGCCTGCTAATTGATCAGTGATCATACGATCAACTGCTTCAATCATAGTTTGCTTGTCGTGCTCATATTTCTGAGCAAACTCTTCGCGTAATTGAGTAGCCACTTGTTCACGATTCTCTACGATTCGTGCTTCCCATGCTTGCTCGATTGACTCTTGGATCTCTTCAGAAATCACGTTGTTCTCGAATAATTGTTTTAGTGCATCCAACATGTGATTCTCCTTATTATTGGAGTTTGCCAATTATTGCTAATAGGCTCTCTTTGAGATATTTCTGTGCCTTCGGGTCACCTTTTACCTCTTGCGCTATGCGTAAGGCACTTAATCCACCTCGACTATTCATCAAGTGTTCATAAATTGGTGTAGGATATGCTCCCGGAGCACTAGGTTGAGCTACCATATCTACTGTGATAATCTCAAAATCTGATACTTCACCGGAACCGTCTTCTTTGACGTTGCCGGATCCGCGACTACTAACGCCTAATTTCACTCCGCTTTCCAGCATTGTACGAATTAGTTGTCCCATAGGTGTAGGTAAAATTTTCAATTTACCATAACCGTTTGGACCGTCCATCCACATATTTGTTATCATGTGGCTTACACGATCCAAGTTAATTTTTAAGTCATCTGGATGATCTACTTCTCCGAGAACACTATAACCGTTTTGAATCTGATCGTTAAGGGTTTTGACAGCCTTGCCAATCTCATTCACAGGATAGACACGTTGATTAGCATTACGGATACCGCCTTGAATGCAGATACCCGACATGTGCAACGATTTCCCGTCTTTGTCATCAGATTCAACGATCATTTTTGCTTCGTTGAAGCTTAGATTTTCTCGGAGATATAACATAAATTACTTACGTGATCCAATCAAACTTTTCTTATCTGGAGCTGTGTCGGCTGAACCTTTACGTTCTGCACCGTGACCTGGCTCTTTCTTCTTAAATGCTGTCTTACCAACATTTGCACCTGGCTTATTAATGTTACCACCATCATGGATAGATGTTGTTGGCTTTAATAAACCGCCTTGTGTACCACCGCTTGTTGTGCTAAATGACTTAGCAATGTTAGCAGTTGTGCCGCCCATGTCGTTCTTTCCGGCAACGATTGACTTGGTGTTAGTACCGTTGTCGCCGTGCTTTGGAGGACTTACTTTGTTAACATATTCCATCATGGCTGCTAGTTCGTCTGGCTCTTCTTCACCGCCCATGGCATCCATACCGCCCATGTCGTCATCGCCCATTTCTGGTTCCATGCCCATGTCGTCACCGCCCATATCTTCTTCACCAGCCATTAGCTGTTCAAATTCTGCTTTTAATTCTTCTAGTGCGTCTTCTAGGTCCATAACTCGATCTTCAACGTCACCACCATCGCTTTCTGCGTCACCTTCTTCACCGTCAACGTCGCTCATGAAGTCATCAGTAGCGTCACCGCCTACATCATCATCTTCACCTTCTGCGTCGTCTTCTGCATCATCTGCTGGTTCTTCTTCTTCACTGTCGTCATCTTTTGCAAATGGGTTTTCACCTTCTTCTACTTTAAAGTCTGATTCTAGTAGTTCTTCGTAGATTTCGCGTGATTTCGCTACTACGATGTTGTGGAAAATTTCTTGTGCTGTTTCTTGATCTTCGTTGATCAATGCCTCAAGCATGGCTTCAAATTGCGTACGATCAGTCATTATTAATCTCCTGTGATATGATGACAAGGCTGTATAATATTTACATATTATTTTTAAAACGGGGGTGAAATAGCCTAAAAACGGCGTATTTTAACAAAATCAAGATATTTATACAGCCGGTGCTGGCATTTTGTACATTGCGTGTATAAATTCTAATTCTTGCTCTTGTTCTAAAATGTGTGACTCGCTGGCTTTGCGAAGTTCGTTAATTTGGCGTAAGGACAATCGTGTCTTACGTGTGTCATCTCTATGCATGGTCGTTAGATCACGATCTGCATCATATCTCAGATCATTACTAGTGCGCCTAGTATCGGGATCAATATAAAACAATTCTCTAAGGATCATGATATATTTATATGATTGGAGCAGTTGCTGGAGCCGCACCACCGACACCTGGAGTAGTTTGTGCTTCCATACCTGGCTCTAGATCGCCTTCCATGTCTTCTGGGGCTGATAAATCTCCTGCGGCTCCCAAGTCGCCTTCAATACCTGCGGCACTTAGTCCTGCACTACGCATTTCTCCAGCGGCATCAGTATTAATTGGATTGCCCTTGCCGTTCTCTTCGCCCCACATGCGTTCGTTTTCTGCTACTTCTTCGTCTGTTAAGCCTAAGAAACGTTTAAGAGCAAATCGTTTTGACATGAATGGCACTGCTTGAATAGTATTAAATGTGTTAATACGTTCTGAATCCAATGCACTTTGGCGTGTACTTGCAAAGTTTAGAGGAGGATTAAACTTTAATTCAAACAAGTTTGCATCAATGTTCATACCTCTATGGTACATGTACATCTTAAATTCTTCATCAAACACATGTGATACTAGTGCTTGCAATCGTTCACAATACTTGTTAAAGCGTAGCTCTTGGATATACGCTGTGCCTACTCGTCCGTCGTTATACGATGCCGCTGAATCATCTGCACCTGTTGGCAAATAGCTTGATGGAATACGTAAACCACGGAACAACTTGTTTGTAAAGTATTTTAAGTCGTCAATCTCACCAAGATTCGTTCCTCCTGGTAAAGTTTCAACTTTACTTCCTCGTCCTTCAGCGGTTTGTGGGAAGAAGTAATCTTCATTAATAGACAATGGGTTATAAGCACTATCAATAACATTCTGTCCACCGCCGGTTTGACTTGGAATCCTTCGTTGATGTATTTCATTTTTAACTCTTTCAACAAACGCCATGGCCATGTGGCTTGGCATGTTACCAACGTCAATGTGGAATACTCGTCTTTCTGGAGCACGTTGTATGCGATAGATAAGAATAGCATCTTCTAATAATTCTTTTTGCTTGTAAACTTTGAAGATGTTCTCTAATAAGCTGTTACCAAATGGGTAATTATTATCTAGACCTTCGCTTAATGACAGATGTATAATGTGTTCTGCGTTAATTGCGTATTCTGTTTCAGTAGTACCAAAACGGTTGCCGCTTGAACTGCTGGGATAGTTACTTGATGAACCTCTACCTGCACCGCTAGGTTGTAAATAACTTGCGCCGCCACCGATACCGCTGGTTGTGTTTCTAGGATTAAGATTAGGAGTGATTTGTGTAGCAACTAGACTTTCAAAGTTAGGTGCTAGATCTTTGATAACATACTGCTCAGGTTTACGACCTTCGCTTTCGTTTACAATAATTTTAACAATCTTGCTAGGATCAACATAAGACCATTTTTGATTTTCTGGATCACGAATAAAAACAGCATCACCGTATTTGAATACATTACGGATAATACGGAATATACGAGTGTCAAACTTTTGTAGTTTGCACCATTGTTGCATATATTCGCCTAGAATCTTAATTTCTGTGTTGGTAGCACGATGTCTCCAACCTACACTAAATGGTGTTTTACCGTCTTTTAATTTTTGTGTACAAAACTCTGCTAAAATATCTAATGCCGCATTAACTTCTGGATCGCTGTCCATTACTTCATATTGCTGATAACGCTCGATACGATTTGGACTACCTGAGTAAACATCAGGCAAATAGCTACTATAGTTTGTTTTAGCAGGCCCTGCCTTGCTAGACGACGAAGATCCCGATATCGGACTAAGTGATGTACCTGTTGGTACTGGTGTAAAGTACTTTTTCCAGCTCATATTTTTAAGATCTCATAGTAACGTTTGGATCAAGACGTTTAGTGGCTCTGACTTGTTTATCTGTAGAGTTAACTAAGTCAGATAAATGTGACACATTAAGTCCCATAGTACTATTTAACTGTTCTAATAAGTCTTTGAGGTCATCTAGAGTAGCTGTGCCAGCTAGTGCAGTTTCGTTTGGACGTTGATTGTTGTTATCTGTTGTTGTGTTTTGCTGTGCGGCTTCACGCTTTCTATTTTCTTCTTGTCTTTGTGTTTCTATTCTAGCTTGACTGATTTCAGCTGGAATAGTTCTTGACATTTCGCTAGTTCTGTTTTGTTGTGCGCTGGGAATAACGCTAGCCAAATTACTAAACGATGTTCTAACAGTTTCGCCAAACTTTGGAATCTCTGTTTGTAGTCCTTTAAACAATCCATCAAACACACTGGCAAAATCTACAGACGGAACTGTATCTTTTGTTGCTGTATCAGCTGTTGAAAACTTTGAAATAGCTTCAGCAATACGAGCATTTTGTTCAATCACTTGATCGCTAAACATAATCGATGACTGATCGGCAGGATTTTTACTTGGAGCATTGGCAGAGCTAATACTAGTTTGTATATTTTTAAACATGTCTGCAAACAAATCAATACCGCTAGATGTGCCTGATGTTCCTTGATTTACCTGCATACTACGTAACACGCTAGTGAACTCCGGAGGCATTTGAGTTTTAGCTGACTCTGCAACGTTTCTTGCAAAATTATCCAACTGTGTAGGAGTAAAAACTGTTTCGCCGGCTTCAACGCTAGCAAAAATATCTGTAGGTTCTCTTAACTGTCCCGTTTTCCCTAGGGTACCTGTATCTCGTTTTACAGCTTCTTTAATATCTTTTAGGTTAGGAAACATTTCTTTTATGTTTTCAAAGAAACTTTTAAATCCTGGCACTACAGAATCAAGTATTCCGCCACCTACAATTTTACCAATATCAAGTGTCGCTTCGGCAGCTTCTTTAAACCCTTGTTTAATTAAGCCAGGTAAGTCGCCACCAGGTGTGTCATTATTAATAGACTTGACTAATTCTTGTAAACTGTTTGCTCCAAATCTATCTACAAAAGACGACTTAACGCCATCCTGCATTTTTACATTTCTAGTTTTTTCAATCAGTGCATCTACTGTTGGACCTCTTCCTAAACTATTGTTAGAAGCTTCAATAATTTGTGCAGATACTACATAGGCATCTTTTAATCTATTCTGTGCTTGTATTGCTAACTCAGTAGTTTTAGCACCTTCAACATCTTTTCCGTCTTTATCTTTCCCGCGCTGGGCGAGATCAACTCGTTTGGCGGCGGCTTCGGCCGCTTCTTGATCTGTTAGTGTTTTGCCGCTGTCTAGTGCTTCTCTACGTACAGCATTTAACGATTCAGCATAATTTTTAGCGGCAATATATTGTTCGCCGGCAGCGTCTGCAACAACGCCCTGTCCTTTTACAACTAGTGCTAGATAACTGTCTTGTTGTATTCTTGTAGCAACGGCGGCTTGAGCATTTTGCATTAACATACCGGCAGCATCACGCTGTTCTTTAGTACGTGCATCGCGTGTAGCATTCATAGCTTCACGTAATTGTGTACCGGCTGGTCCGAGAGCGTTCATTTGAGCAATAGCTTTTTCGCTTAATGCTTGTCCAGTAAATAATTCTTTGCCTAGTTTGTCTAATCCCACACCTTGTAAGTTAGCACTGGCTTTTTTGTAATCATCGGCTACTTGAGTCCCGCCTTTTCTTATTTCAATTTCAAAAGCCGCTTGTAATCGAGCATCTCGTTGCTGGGCTTGTAGTGCTTCCATTTGATCTCGACGACTTACACCTGTTAGCTGGGCAACTTTATCCATTTCAACTGCCAGTTCTTCTGCGGCTTGGCGAGCTTTATAGCTAGATTGTTGATCATTAGCAGTATCAAAGCGTTTACCAGTAACGCTTAATGCTAGTACTTCGTTAAATTCTTTAGTGCTATACCCTAACTTGGTTAATCTATCAGCAGCCTCACTTCTTGAAAAATCGTCGGATAATCTGTTAAAGGCCTTAGCGCCTTCAGTCATTGATCCACCTAGACTAGTAAGTCCTAGTTTAGCACGACCAATAACATCAGTGTATTCATCAGTGCCTAATCGTGTCTTAGCAATACTAGTTCTTAAGCCAACAGAATCATTATTAAAACCAATACCTATATCCGAGCTTGCTCTCCAAACGTCAGCAGTTTCATCGATCAGCTTTCTCATGCTAGAAAGCCCGCCGGTGGCGATAGTTACAGCCTGTTGCATATCAAAACCCCTGGCACTAGCGGGTGGTGTGCGATTCTGATTGTTTTCTTTGAGCAGTTTTTTCAACTGATCTTCGGTCATCGTTACTGTGGGTTTATTTGGATCTGGATCTGCCATTTATTTTTCCAAGAAATATGCGTATATAAATACACTGTATAATATTTATCCGGAGATAAACAATGGCCAATAACCCATTACAACAGTATTTTAGACAACCCAAGGTATTTGTATCATTGCCTAGTCAAGGTGTTTACAACGATCCTACAGCTATTACAGGCGATCTTACTCACATGCCAGTATATGGTATGACTGGCATGGATGAGATCATGTTAAAAACTCCGGATGCTCTGATAACAGGCGAAAGTACTGTGAGAGTAATTGAAAGTTGTTGTCCAAACGTTAAAGATGGATGGGCTGTAAGCAACCTAGACGTAGATGCACTGCTAGTAGGAATTCGTGTTGCTACTTATGGCAATACTATGACTATGGTACATGTGTGTGAGAAATGTGATACTGAAAACAATTACGATCTTGATGTTACTAAATTCCTAGATCATTTTAGTCAATGTCAGTTTGAGTCAAGTGTCACACTTGGTGATCTAACTATTCGGATTCGCCCTCTTGATTACAGACAAGTAACTGATTTTAATCTAGCACAATTTGCGTTGCAAAAACGATTAATACAAGCTAGCGCATTAGAAAACGAAGAAGAAAAAAATAAACTAATTGGTGAGATTTATCGAGATTTAGGACTTCTTCAAAATAAAGTAATCATTGCAGGCATTGAACAAGTAGAATTACCTAGTGGACAAGTAGTTACTGAGTCAGAGTTTATTACCGAGTGGATTGAAAATGCTGATAAAACTGTGTTTGATACTGTCCGTACGCAAGTGACTAAAAACAGCGAAGTGTGGCGCATACCAACTACGCATGTTAAGTGTGATAGTTGCGATGCAGAAAATTCATTTAATGTTGATTTGGATCAAGCAAGTTTTTTCGCCGCCGCCTAACAAGACTTTCTAATCAGCAAATTGAAGACTTGCTTGTTAGGCTTGAAAAAGATGCAATACAATATAAAACAGAGCTGTTTAGAATAAGTTGGTTTATGCGCGGAGGCGTAAATATCAACGATTTACTGCATACTTACTCTGCTGAAGATATAAAAATCATGGGCGATATTATTAAAGAAAATATCGAAACTACCAAAGCATCACAAATGGCTATTATTTAATAGGCCCGCGGTAGTCTTCACCTTGGTCTAGTTTGTCACCAACTTTATGTGCAAATCTATCTCCTACCCCCCAACTCGATCTATTACCATATTGATCGTAAGCCTGAACAGTTCCGCCGCTAAAGTCTTTACTAGTGGAACTTTTTTCAATGTCATCTTTAGCACTAGGTTTGCCGGCAATACCGCCTGCGACCCCATCTTTGCCTTTGATAGTTCCGTCAATCTTAGCCTGCGCTTCTGGACTAACTTCTTTAAGTTTCCAAGCTTCGACAATCCTACCAAAACTTTCATTCCACACCCAAACTACGCTAGGATCGATAATGTAAATCACGAACCATGCCAGTGCTTCTTGACCTTCTTTGGTCGCTAGATATTTTTGTAACCAAATAATACCAACTTCAGTAGCAATGGCAAACATGATAGCTGGACCGCCAAGAGCACCTAAAGTTGCGCCCGAAGCCACTGCGGTACCTGCACGTACAAACCATTTGACAAATGGCAATACCCTTAGTAAGGCCATAAGTTTGACAACGCCGCCTGCGGCCAATATTGATGCAACCATCTTTTCGTACTGTTGGCGAATTGCGGCATCACCGTCTTCAGCACTGATCTGCTTGCTCTTAACTAGACCTTGAATTGCTATTTTTTGCTGCCATAATACCACAGCAATATCATAGTATCCCAGCAATTTAATTACACGAAGGAATGTGCCAGCGCCTTTGGCCAAACGACTAGTCACAACTTCCCCTTGTATGTTGTGGGCTATAATGTATTTGTCAATTAGTTTTGCAGTTTTACCCGCGGCAAAACCTACATTATAAGCGGCGTCTTCAGCGATTACTTCATATATCTTCATTTAGGGAATCCTCTAAGAATATTTATCTACTTTAAAGATGAACTACGTTCATCTGCTCTTCGCTTGCGCTCAAGCATATTCTCTTTTCTTTAATTATCAAGAACTATTAAGTGCGAAGCACTTAGATATTATCTAGATTGTTCAGTCACACTTTGCCCAGGCCGGGCAAAGAATTGACATTATCTGAGTTGCACGTATGTCACTTAGCGTTACAGCATTACAGTGGCGGTTGACCGATACCACGAGCTGAGTCTTTATTCAACGGCGGTTTGTGAGTATACGCTAACATACTGACAAACGTAGGGTTTTTCACCCTTCCTTGTGCCTTTTTAGTTTAAAACAGCAAAACCACGGCAATTCGCGATCATCGTCCTGTTAAGGATAGTTGCTGAGTACTCTGGCGGCTAGAGATTTCCGTCCCTCTTTTTATCGAGTTGTCATGGGCACAAGATATTAGCTAGTGCGAGCTATATTACCGCTAGGAGCCTATGATTTTAATATGTGTGAACCGTGTACACGAACAGCTATGTGTCCGTTGTAATAGTCCGTTGATTCAAGAACTTTGTGGGTGAATTGTTCTCTGGCCTCGATGTAAGAGCATTGCGCCTTGGATGTGCAGTAATATAGGATTTCTCTACTGAAGTTTTCTTTGCCTAGTGTTTCTATGTCTTTTGTCAACGCATCGCTGGAGCCATAATAATCTCTCCAATCGCTGTCGATCTTGCTACGAATTTTCTTCTTTTTCTTAGTTCCGTTCTTGAGCTTAACCACCCGGTAAGATGTTTTAGCGAACTTGGCTAATTTTTTGCCTATATACTTTCTGCCAGAGATGTCATTTGTTATCAAATATACGAAACCAACACATTCTTCGGGAAGTGTTTCAACAATTTCATTTTGATAAGTCCATGACATGCTTTAGTTAGCATTGGATCCCTTGGTAGCCTTGCGTTTTTGATTACGTGCCTTTAATTGTTCTTCTTTTTGGTCAGTCCATTCTCGGACCAATACTCTGCGCCGACTCAGCAATGTTCTAATCTCGCTCATTATCCTGCGCAGTTTTATAGCCGACACCTTCGTGCCTCTTCCTAACCATTCTTGATTAGCTTCAAAATACTCTCTAAACTTCTTTAAGAGTTCGGCATGCAACTCTTCGTCTTGGTGCATTACTCTGTAACCTCTAGATCATTGGCATATGACGTAAAGCCATTTTCTTTAATGACTTTAAGTACATTGTTCACACGACCGATTAGTTCATCTTTGTGCGATATCAAGAACACATTCTTTTTACGTTCACGGGCAATTTTCTTAAGTACAGCCAACGCACCTTCAACACCGGCGGCATCTAGCCCGTTGTCAATAAGCTCGTCAATGAACAGTAAATTAATACCTTGATATAGACTTTCCCACACGTCACGGAACGCCCAGCTCAACGACAAAATCAATCGATTGCGTTCGCCACGGCTCAAGTTATCAAAGTCTAGATCCTGCCCAAGTTGCATGATCTCAACGGTTAAATCGTTGAGGAATGTGACAGTATGCGGTAGTCCCATCTTGTCGAGATAGTAGGTCAATCTGTTATTGAGATAGGCTAAATTCTGATCAATGATCTTTTTCCGAATAAAGCTGTCTTTGCTGGTCAGCAACTTGAGCAGAAACTCTTGATGTTCTTTGAGACTGTTAAGCTCATTAACCTTGTCCCATGTGATTTCTTGTATGGCAGTATCAGTTAACTCATCAACTTGCTCTTGATAAGGATCAGTTTCTCCTGCTTTGATAGTCAACTGTGTTTCAAGAGTTTTTAAATTATTCTGATGTTTAAGTGCGGCTTCTACAGTATCGTAGTAAGTGTTGGGACGTTTTGCAATTTCGCCAATAGCCGTGATCTCTTTCATGATTTTAGCAAGGTCCGCGGCTACCTTGTTATTGTATTTGTTGGCTTCGTCTAAGTGCAGTTGAGCAGTAGTAGACATTTCTTCATGTTTGTGATCATGCAGTTCCTGTTCACAAGCGTGACATTTTTTGTCCTTCAACTTAGCAAGCTCGTCAGCGTATTTTTTTACGCTTCGCTCCGCTTGCGCTGTCGCGCTGTCTAACGTAGCCCGCTCCTTGTTTAGGCTTTTTAGCTTCTGCGAAGCTTCTTCGTAAACTTTGAGCTCGGCATGCTTGGCTAGCTCAGTATCAATATCAACACTTTCAAGTTCAATAATAGCACGACCGATTTTTTCAAGTTCTTGTTCGTGTTGGGTATTCCAAGCAGTTTGTCTAGTTAACAGACTATCAATGCTTATTTGAATTTTTTCGTTAGATTTTTTTGCCGCTTCGATATCAGCACTTTCTTGCATAACGCTATCTTTAGTTTGCCGAATCATTTCTTTTAGCGTTTCTGCCTTTTCTGACAGTAATGTGATACCTAAAAGTTGTTCAATAATTACCCTCTGATCATTTGCCCGCATTGATAAAAACGGTTCAGTATACGTGTTAAGAGCGACAATATGCTTGAACATATCGTGACTCATACCCAGCAAGTCATCTAAGTCTTTCTGGGTTTCACGCATATCGCCTTGTGCATCATCTGTTTCGTCTGTTTCTTGTTCTTGATCGTTTACATAGAACTTTAATATGTTAGGTTTGCGCCCACGCTCGATACGATAGTCAGTGCCATCTTTTTCAAATGCTAGAGTAACTAACATGCCTTTATTGTTAATCTTGTTAATAAGATTATCTTTTTTAATGTTAGTAAGCGCATTACCAAACAGAGAATAACTCAAGGCATTTACGATAGTAGTTTTACCAGTACCATTTCTACTGCCACTATCGTCTCCACCCTGGTCTAAGTTTTCGCCTAGTACCAGTGTTAAGTTTTCTTGTGCAAAATTAACTCCTTGAGTTTGGTTGCCTACACTCATAAAGTTACGTACAGTTAATTCCTTAATTTTTATCATAGGCTATTATAAATTGCTAAAAGTGTGTTCTTGTCAAATTGGTCGCTTTCAATATTAATGATTTGGCTACTTACAATTTGATCAACGCTTTCAAATGCTTGTATATCAATGTTAGTATTAATCTCAACGTCTTTGCGTTCTGTAATCAAAGTTAGTTCTCGGATATCATAATCAGATACAAACTTTTCTTTGATAAAACTTGCTTCCTCATACGAGATGTCAATATCTAGTGTAACACGTAAATGTTGCTTGGGCAAGATTAACGAGTCCGCTTCATCGATAAGCTGGCTTAATTTAACTGTGCGGAACGTTGGTTGCGCCGGCCAGCTATGGTATTCCGGAGTTCCATCCCATTCTAATATCATCATACCTCGTTCGTCATCCCATGCATCTGCATAGTTGTGCGGAAACGCATTGCCGATGTAAATCATATTTTGGCGTTGCTGTCGCTTGTGAAAATGCCCACTAAATCCTAACTCATAGTTTTGAAAACTATCTAATTGAATCTCTCCGTGGTCCGGCATTTGTACCATAGCGTTCATAAAGAAGCTGGGCAATTCAAAGTGGCCAAAGATATACTTGCCGCCCTTCTTGCCTATGCTTCGCCACTCTTCCCCAACGAGCCAAGGACATAAAGTAACGTCACCAATAGTAGTGGGCTCGTGTACCACAGTTATGCCAGGAATATACTTTCCGAATTCAACTGAGTGGATGTCCCGCTTATCTTTGTAGTAAAGATCATGATTGCCAGGAAAGAAATAAAACTTATCGAAAGCCTGTCCCAGTTTCTCAAGGGCTCTAAGACTATAGTCCATAGTAGTAATATTAAGACTGTTACGATTGTGATGCCAATCGCCCATAAAGATGCCAACATCACATCCCTCCTCTTTTGCTTTGGCAATATACCAATCTACAAAATCTTCACAATCTTGATTATGAGTTGAACTATTAGATTTTAATCCAAAATGTATGTCTGTAAAACATGCTACTTTTTTAAACAAATTACTCACTAGTAGTATCCTCGTTATGTCGTTTAAGAGCGGCCTCGTGTTCGCCTTGTCCCGTGCGTGAATATGACGGATTCATTCCATTCATTTCTAAAATATCGTCACGTATATTTTGATTACGTTTTTCCAGATTAATAACACGAACAAAGCTGTTAGTAACAGCCGCAGTAAAATAGGCAAACGGGTTATCTGATTTACTCTCATCAAACTGCAATCCAATTTGTGTTAACTGTAGAATGGCCTGGCCCTTCATTTCGTCATTGTATGTATAACCTCGAACGTTACCACGAGTTGCATATCGTTCGCATAGTTTAATCATCATGCGGGCTAGGGTGTTGGTAATAGTCCCAGCATCTTTGTCAAAGCGTCCAGTATCTAACGGTCCCTTCCAGTGACTCTTACCCACACAAACTAGTTCTTCAGTTTCATTAAACTTCCAATGTTGGAACGGTGGAAAATTAACTTTGTCCCGGTGATCAGCTAGACTTTTAGGGTTTTTCTTGCGTGTATTATTAAGCGGAATATGATCAAATGTCATGATTCTAAAGACTAAATCGTGCTTGTCAATCTTCTTATAGTCGATTTCGCAGTCAGCTTGTTTGACTTTTTCACCAGCCTTTTTGCGTGTTTGATAGTCCAAATCACCTATTCTTTTGGCTTGATTTCTTTTAGCTTCGGCTATCGTGCGTATGTTTATTTTGTCTGTACTTGGCAAAATAATGTCATATTGATGGTACTTTGGATCGGTAAATGAGCAATATGAACTCTTTGATCTATGTATTTCTAACAACATATCCTTGTTGTTTAGGTAGTTAACTTTAACTGTCATTTAATCATTCTCCGGATGTTGTATTATAAACTATGCACTTAATAAAGTCAAATAAATAGAGTATCAAATGGGGAAATCAATATGGCATCGAGTTTAACGCAATCAATATCTACAGCAACAACAGCAATCAGCGGAATTGGTACTGGTGTCGCTAGTTTGTCAAGATTAGCCAGTGCCGGACTAACAGGCGGAGCAGAAGCGGCAGGAGATATACTAGGTGCAGTTTCTATGTTTAGTGACCTCGGCAATGCCGACGATTGGCGTGTACGATTGAGCCTCCCATATTGGCCTAGTTTTAGAACTAGCCCAGTGTTAGCACCATTAAAAGATGCAGGCGGAATGGTATTTCCCTACACCCCAGAAGTGTCATTTTCGACAGCCGCAAAATATAGTGCAATTCCCACAACGCATAGTAATTATCAATTCCAGGCTTACGAGAACAGTGCTCCTGGGCAGATAACTATAACAGCTCCCATGAACGTTGAGGACTCTACTCAAGCATTATATTGGATCGCGGCATTACATTATTTCCGTAGCATAACAAAAATGTTTGCAGGCTTTGATCCTAAAGCAGGTAACCCTCCTCCTGTAATATTTTTAAACGGTTATGGTAGTTATGTTTTTAAAAACGTTCCCGTAGTAGTAACAAATTTTCAAACATCATTAGGAAAAGACTGTGATTATATCAGCTGTGATCCTAAAGCAAGTACAATGGCAATAGCCGGCGGTTTAGCAGACAGTATCGGAGGCTTGTCGGAAACTTTAGGATTAAGTAGTCTAAGTAGCCTTACAGATGGCTTAGGTAATGTAGGTGGGATATTAGGATCGTTTGGGGTTGGTGGGGGTACTGATGCCGGCAAGGCCTATGTTCCTACAAAGAGTACTTTTACAGTTACATTACAACCAATGTACAGCAGATCAAGTGCTCGTAAATTTAGTCTTGATAGATTTGTGACAGGCGGCTATGTGCAAAACGCATTTGGATACATTTAATTATGGCAACTTATAATAACACTAGTCCTTGGTATACAACACAAATAACTCAAAATTATTTAGACGTGCTTTCGATACGTCCGGTAAGCGCAGAGCCCGATGATGTATTGTATACTATCGGACCTCAATATCAATACAGACCAGACTTACTGGCATTTGACCTATACGGTGATGCAAATCTGTGGTGGGTATTTGTGCAAAGAAATTTAGATGTATTAGAAGATCCTGTTTTTGATTTTTCTATAGGCAAACAAATTTATCTTCCTAAAAACAGCAGTTTGTCAACAGTACTAGGCATATAATATGGCAGCAACAAAGGATCTTGCGGCAGTAGCAACAGGCATTGCGGTAGTTAGTGGTGTAGCATCAGCTCTTGGCGGCCTTGCCAGCTCGTTACAAAGTTTTGGAGCATCTGTTGACAGCTTGTTCACGTCATTAGATGCTGGACTAATTCCTAGTCCCTATAAATTGCCAATGTCAAATTCGTTAAGTCAATATGCATCATACGATTATATTATTAGTATGGCTTGCTTGTCTGCCGACGAATACAATTATCCCGACACTTCTTACATGGCAGGCATATTACCTACCCCGTTTATATTTAGAGGCGCAAGCATAACTCCAAATAACAGAGTAAAACAAACTACAGGTATCCAAGAATACTATTGTTCTGACTTAGTAATAAAAGGACAATACGGATTTGAAAAAGGTACCGGTAATACGAACAGTACTAATTTAGAATTTACAATAATTGAACCATATAGCATGGGGCAGTTTATGCAGGCCATACAAATTGCCGCAAGAAATAAAGGTTATAAAAACTTCAACGAGGCGCCCTATTTGCTTATGATTGAGTTTCGAGGGTCAGATCAATTAGGAGCATTAAAAACAGTTCCGGGAACAAAGAAATTTATTCCTTTTAATTTTAACAACATGAATCTTAAAGTATCGGGGTCTGGAAGTGTTTATCAGTGTACCGGTGTGCCATGCAACGCGGCATCGCAAGCAGACAGTGTTAGATTATTAAAAGCAGATCACACAATAAAAGGTAGAACTGTACAAGAAATATTACAGACTGGTGCTAATAGTTTGCAAGCCGCACTAAATGCTAAAACAAAACAACAGAAAGATGAAAAGCTAGTAAACGTTCCAGACGAATATGTAATACTGTTCCCCACAGATATTTCTTCTAGCGGAGCTAACGGAACAAATTTAGCAAGTTCGGCAACTGCCACTAAGGAAACACCAACAACTGCTACGGTAGACGTAGCCGCTTCATTCACCGATGCAAAACTATTTGGTAAATTAAATATATCAAGAAGTTCGGTCAATAAAACATTAGTACAACCGGACGGCGTGTGTAACGATATTGGCAAAGCAGTATTAAGATTTGACATTTCCAGATCCTTTAATGAAGATGTAAACACGATTGATGCCAACGGAAATAAAATTAAAGCTAATGTAACAGCAGTACCGGTTGGCCTTAACGATTTTACTTTTAAACGTGGATCAGATGTGATCAATGCTATCAATCAAGTTTTATTAAAAAGCGAGATAGCAGTTGCAGCCTTAGATAGACCCCCGAATATAAACGGTATGAGACCATGGTGGCGCATTGATGTGCAAACATATCATATACCAAACAATGCCAACTTGGCTAAAACTGGAACACTACCTAAGTTACACGTTTATCGAGTAGTTCCTTATCAAGTTCATGCTAGTCGTATGTTAGCGCCAAATGCATCAGCACCTGGTATAGAGCAACTTAAAAAACAAGCCGCTAAAGAATATAATTATATCTACACCGGCAAAAATAGCGAAGTACTAAAATTTGACATCGATGTATCTAATACCTTTTATCAAGTATTCCAAGCAGATAATTTTACAACATCGGGAGATGCACCTGTTGAACCTAAAGATAAGCCTAAGTCTGCTCCTGAAGCGCCGGTTGGTGGTAATCCAGTAGTGGATGCTGTTGCCACTGCATCTAAATTTGTTGCATCGGTTTTTTCAACTGATAGTAAAGGCGGTAGTAAAGGTGAGACACAAGCAAGTCGAGTAGCAAGAATGTTTCATGACGCTTTAATCAACGGTATGGACATGATGAATATCAACATGGATATTGCAGGCGACCCGTATTATATTGCCAACAGCGGTGTAGGAAATTATACAGCAACACAAACTAATTTAATTAATGTGACAAAAGATGGAAATGTAAATTATCAAAATGGTGAAGTTGATGTTGTAATTAATTTTAAAACACCCACTGATCTTAATCAATCGACTGGATTGTTTGACATTAATAATGCCAAACTAGTTTCACAATTTAGCGGACTTTATAAATTAACAACTATCACCAGTTCTTTTAAAAACGGAAAGTTTACACAGAATCTTGTAGCCAACAGACGACAAGGACAGGATAGTACTGCACCAGCTAGTGCTAAATCATTCCCGACTGCTAAAACAGTAGTGACTAATACCAGTGATGGATCAACCTCAGAAATGACACCTGCTGAAGCTAGAGCCGCCAGAGACCGCGGAGAAATTGAAGAATAATTATGTCAACAGAAGATATCAATACTGGAACAGAAACACCTGATCTGCCTTCTTGGCCAGTGTTGGCAAAAGTCGTAAGCCACGCGGATCCTGCTACTATGGGAGCCTTAGAAGTTTCTATAGAACGGCCCGGCGCAGGCAATACTGACAGTGCTGTACAGGTTGTACAAGTACAAATGATCAGTCCGTTTTTTGGCAGTACTAGTGAAGAATTTCTTCAAACAGATCCTGACTCTTACAATAATACACGAAAAAGTTATGGCATGTGGTTTATACCACCCGATGTTGGAACTACTGTATTAGTAATTTTCATCAACGGTGATCCGGCAAGAGGATATTGGTACGGTTGCGTCCCCGACCAACATATGAATTTTAGTGTTCCGGGACTAGCCGCAACTACGTTTAATATCCCAGATCCAGACGGCGAACCTTTTACTGACAATCCGGATAGACTACCAGTAGCAGAGTTTAATACAGCAATAACTCCCGCACTAACTAATCCGACACTTAATAAAAAACCAGTGCATCCATTTGCTAAAGTATTAGATGAGCAGGGATTACTAATTGACGATACTCGCGGCATTACCAGTAGTAGTGCTAGAAGAGAAGCGCCAAGCGCAGTGTTCGGTATTAGTACGCCAGGCCCCTTAGATAAAGAAGGGCCAAAGGGTCTTATCGGAAAAGCTGAAAGTAAGGGAAATACGTTTATAAGTCGATTAGGTGGAACAACTTTTGTCATGGATGACGGCGACGACACCTTTCAGCGTAAAACTAAAGCAAGCGAAGGTCCTCCTGAATATGTAAGCGTTGCTGAAGAAACGGGCGTGCCAAATATTCCTCACAACGAGCTTGTGCGTATCCGTACCCGAACCGGCCATCAAATATTATTACACAACAGCGAAGATTTAATTTATATCGGTAATGCCAGAGGAACAAGTTGGATAGAGTTGTCTAGCGATGGTAAAATAGACATTTATGCTGAAGATAGTATAAGTGTGCATACAAAACAAGACATGAATTTTTACGCCAAACGTGATATTAACATGGAAGCCGGCAGAAATTTTAATATTAAAGTTGATAAAGAAATGCACACTGAAGTTCTAGTGGATCATTTATTAATAGTAGGACATGATCAAAAAATACAAATTAAAAATGATACTAGTACAAATGTATTAGGTTCTGTTAGTTATAAAGTTGAAAAAGACTTTTCGATACTAACAACTGATGATATAAATCTTCAATCAAACAATAACACAAACATATTTGCCGACAACAAACTAATTTTAAATTCTCAACAAGGATTTAGTCTGTTCACTAACGGCGGATTAACACTGACTTCTACCGGTACTACAAATATTAAATCTACAGGAAGCATGAATCAAACTTCAGATGGCGAAATTAACTTTAAAGCGGGCCCAAATATTAAAGCAACTGCAGGTAGGATTGACTTTAATTCAGCTACTAATCCTGCAACTCCTGCAACTCCTGCAACTCCTGCTTTACCGTTACCGCAACCGCCTACTGAAAGTGTGCCAAAATCTTTATCAACAGCAAGCGTTCCTGATGAAACGGGTGAAGAGTATACAAAGTCGATTATGCGTAGGATTCCGATGCATGAGCCATGGCCATCACACGAAAATCTAGACCCAACAAAATTCAAACCTGAATTAACTGATAGGGATGCCGACGAAAGGTACGAACAGAATAACACTGACATGATGACACCGCCGGGCAAGTGGAAAAAATATTCTACTAGTTTTGATACTTTCAATCCACCCCCACCGACTTCTGAATAAGGAAAACATATGAGCTCGAGTTCAAATTTGTACAACAAAATTACATTACCAGCCGCACCTCTCACCGGCGCAACAACACCTAAAACTTATAAAGGATTTAGTACAGTTAATACTGACACTGAAAATTTTGCGTTATTTGACTTTGAGTTAATAAAACAAGATATTATAAATCATTTTTATATACGCCAGGGCGAACGATTGATGAATCCTGAATTTGGTTGTGTTATTTGGGATTTATTATACGAACCGTTAACAGATGAAACTAGATTCCTTATTACAGAAAACGTAAGCTCTATTATAAACTATGACCCTAGGGTATCTACAGAACAGGTAATTGTAACCCCATACGAAAGCGGAATACAAATACAATGCACTCTTACGTATCGTGCATACAATATACAACAACAGTTAGAGTTACGGTTTGACCAAACAAACGGCCTGCTAATGGCATAATATACGCACATAATTTTAATCGATAAATATCAATATTAGGACACATCATGAGTGTAACAACTAGACAAAACAGACTATTAGTCGCACAGGACTGGAAAAAAGTATACCAGTCTTTCCGTAATGCGGACTTCCAAAGCTACGACTTTGAAAATCTACGCCGCACTATGATTGATTACATTCGTACTAATTACCCTGAAGATTTTAACGATTACATTGAATCTAGCGAATACCTTGCCCTAATTGATCTTATTGCGTTCCTGGGCCAAAGCATAGCTTTCCGCGTTGACTTAAATGCCCGTGAAAATTTCTTAGAACTAGCAGAGCGTCGCGAAAGTGTCTTACGTTTAGCACGATTAATTAGCTACAATGCCAAGAGAAACATTCCTTCTAAAGGATTATTAAAATTTACTAGTGTATCTACTACAGAAAATGTAATTGATAGCAACGGCAGAAATCTAGCAGGACAAACTATTAATTGGAACGATTCAGCAAACGCCAACTGGTACGATCAATTTATTAAAATAATGAACGCATCGTTCCCATCGACTCAACAATTTGGAAATCCAGCAGATAAAAATACAATTTACGGAATCCCAACAGAACAATATCGTATACAAGGAGCAAATACAAATGTTCCCGTGTATGAATTTACTAAAACAGTTGACGGCAGAACAATGCCTTTTGAAATTACTAGTACAACATTTAGTGAACAAAATTACATATATGAAGAAGCTCCTAAGATAGGAAATCGATTAGCCTGTGTTTATAGAGATGACGGCAAAGGATTAGGCAGTGCCGCTAGCGGATTCTTTTTAAATTTCGTTCAAGGAACATTAAACACTGGATTATTTACAATTACTCAACCTAGTAGCAATCAATCAGTTGATATTGACAGTCCGGGTGTTAATAATTCGGACGTGTGGTTATATCGATTAGACGGCAACAATGCTGAAACTAATTTATGGACTCCGGTTAGTAATTTTGAAGGCAACAACATAATTTATAACAGCACTACTAAAAATATTAGAAATATCTATAGTGTAATAACACGAGCCGGCGATAGATTTAGCCTACAATTTAGCGATGGTACTTTTGGAGATTTACCGTTAGGGGTATTTAGAACTTACTACAGAGTAAGCAACGGGTTACAGTATGCAATTAATGCAAGAGACATTCGAAACGTATCAATTGAAGTTCCTTATTTTTCTTCACAAAATCAACTACAAACTTTAACAATTACATTGTCATTAACTTACACAGTTACTAACGCTGGTGCAACTGAATCAAACGACAGTATTAAGGCAAATGCTCCACAGACTTATTATACACAAAATCGTATGATTACCGGGGAAGATTATAACATCAGTCCGCTGTCTGTAAGCACACAAGTTGCAAAAGTAAAAGCAGTTAATAGAACAAGTAGTGGCATTAGCCGATATTTTGATCTAGCAGATCCTACCGGAAAATACAGCTCGACAAACTTATTTGCCAACGACGGCGTGCTATATACAGAAGAATACACGAGCCAGTACAGATTTAATTATAACAGTAAAACTGATATTGAGGTTGTTATTTACAATCAAATTTTTGATATTCTTAAAAGATCAAACTTGCGTAATTTTTATTATTCTAAATTTATTAATTTTATTACTGCTAGTTTAAACATTGTTTGGAATAATGTAACTACTGATGCTAACGCATCGTCGGGTTATGTCGGCGACGTTGTTGACGGCACAATTTATAAAGTTGGAGAATATACTAGTACAGATTTAAAATATTTAAAAGCCGGAGCATTAATACAGTTTACCGCTCCAACTGGATATTACTTTGACACTAGTAGAGAGAACACACTTGTACAAACGTCAGCGACAACTACTGCCGGTTATATAAAAACTCTATGGGCGGAAGTTGTATCGGTATCCGACGATGGTACCGCCGCCGGCACAGGACGCCTAGCGACAGGATTTGGACCAATAGGATTAAATTGTCCGGTTCCGTCGGGAACTGCTACAAATAAACCAATTATCACTCAGATTGTGCCCAAGTGGAGAACAGTAATTGACACCTCAACAATTACTACTATGATTGATTTAATTGATTCAAATAAACCGTTTGCCTTAAGATATGATGCCACGACACAAATATGGAAAATTGTGTTCGAAGCAAATTTAGATTTAGTTTCTAATTTTAGCACCGCAAAACAAGGCGATGTTACAAGTAAAAATCAAGATGCCAGTTGGCTTCTTTTGTTTAGCACTGATAATGAATACTATACTGTGACTAGTAGAGAACAACGATATGTGTTTGAAAGTGATACACAAGTTAGATTCTTTTTTGATAACACTCGTAAAATCTATGACAGCCGAAGTGATTCTGTAATTAAAGATATTATTAATATTTTAAATGTAAATGCGAATCCGGCAAGTGTTGAAGGGTATCCGTTCACTGTAGACTATCCTTGGGAAGTTGTTTCAGAGTATGCTGGACAAGATGGTTATATTGATAATAAAAAAATAGTAATTACATTTGCTGATTCTGATGACAACGGAGTAGTTGACAACCCAGAATTATTTTTAAATGTAGTTAACCCAGTTTCTACAAATTGGACACGTTATATTTTGCAAGAAAAATATACAATTAGTCAAGGACAAGACGATTACAGATATGTAGAAAATTATAATAATTCTACAGTAAAAATATTAGCTGACGAATCATTAGTCGGCGATAGGAATCAATACACTTTTCCTCAGTATTTTTATTTTGTAAAAACCGGAGTGGTTAAAAAACTAACGGCAGCAAATCAGCCATTAGTTGCTAGTCTTGACTACAAAGTATTTGTAGGTCGAGATAAAATTAAATTTCAATACACTCATAGTGCTGACTACGATTCTAGAATTGATCCCGGAGCATCTAATATAATAGATGTGTTTGTATTAACTAAGGGATATGATACGTTGTTTAGGCAGTGGATAAGTGGTGCCGCCATAAGCAAGCCGTTGCCTCCTAGCAGTGCAGAATTATATGATATCATAGATCCAGGTCTAAGTTTAATTAAATCAATAAGTGATGAAGTAATTTATCACCCAGTAAATTATAAAGTATTGTTCGGAACGATTGCCGAAGATAATCTTCAAGCAAGTTTTAAAGTAATTAAAAATGCAAGTCAAGTGATATCTGATAATGATGTTAAGGTAAAAGTAATTACAGCAATTAATCAATTTTTTAGTTTAGAAAATTGGGACTTTGGAGATACATTTTATTTTACTGAACTATCGACGTATGTTATGAATCAAGCGGCACCTTACATCGCTAATTTTGTTATAGTTCCTCGACAAAACAGTCTAAATTTTGGTAGTCTATTTGAAATTAAATCGTCTAGCGATCAGTTGTTCATCAACGGAGCAACAGTTGACGATATTGAAATTATTACATCTATAACGTCAAGCTCAATTAAAGCAATTACAAATACTAATTCTAACGTAGTTAATACTACACAACAAAATGTAACAAGTTCACCATACGGAGCAACTAATGGCTGATAGTGTAAATCCCACAGGCGGCGATGCAAAAGCTTCTGACTTCCTACCTAAATTCTACCAAACTGATGCTAATAAAAAGTTTTTACAGGCAACCGTAGAACAATTAACACGCCCTGGTACTGTTAAGAAGATTAATGGATTCATTGGTAGAGAAAATGCTAAAGCTACTAATGGCGCTGACATTTTCATTACTGCCCCAACGTTGGACAGACAAAATTATCAATTAGAACCGGGGATGGTTATAACTGATGATTTAGGAAATACTACATTTTTTAAAGACTATGCTGATTATATTAATCAAATAGGAGTATTTGCTGGTAATACTAGTAATCATGCCAGGTTAAACAAACAAGAATTTTATTCTTGGGATCCTCATATTGATTGGGATAAATTTGTTAACTTTCAAAATTACTACTGGTTGCCTTATGGACCTGACACTGTTAAAATTGCAGGGCAACAATTAGCAATTACTAGCGAGTATACTGTTACAGTTGAATCAGTAGGCGGCGATGATCAGTTTATTTTTACTCCACCGGGTCTAATTAGAGATCCTGTAATTAAATTATATAGAGGACAAACCTATACATTTAATGTAACTAGTCCGTCAAATCCCTTCATGATTAAAACATCTAGATCATCTGGGTTATCTCATCCTTATCTTAACAACGAACTAGTATATAAAGATGAAAACGGCAATGTTGTAAATTCGATTGAAAAAGGTACTGTTACATTCACAGTGCCTTACTCTTGCCCCGATGTCCTATTTTACACTAGCACAGCTAACGCTAATCTTGGTGGAGTGTTTGAAATATTATCTATAGATGATAACACATTTATTAATGTTAATCTTGACATCATAGGAAAAAAATCTTATACATTGCCTAACGGTATTAGTCTTACTAACGGAATGAAAATACGATTTATTGGCAATGTTGAACCGGCCTCATATGATCGGGGATCATATTATGTTGAAGGTGTTGGCACTGCAATTGAATTAATAAATGTTTCAATTTTAGAATTATTAAGCACTTATACAACCTCTGAAACTATATTATTTGACAATAGTCCTTTTGATACTTTGCCGTTTAGCGATGCAACCGGTTTTGCCGGAAGTCCTGAGCATATTGTTATTAATAGAGCAAGCAAGGATCGAAATCCTTGGACACGATACAATCGTTGGTTTCATAAAGACGTTATAATTAAAACAGCAGAACTTAATGGAATTCCGGTTGATTTAAATCAAACATCTAGAGCAGTACGACCTATTATCGAATTCAAAGCAAATTTAAGATTATTTAATTTTGGATCAGTTGCGATTGAAGATATTGATCTAGTTGATAGTTATACTACGGATGTGTTCAGCACGATTGAAGGTCAGGTTGGTTATAATATAGATGGGATATCAATATCTCAGGGACAACGAATTTTATTTACAGCAGACACTGATGTGTTAGTAAAGAATAGAATTTATAAAGTAGAATTCATAACTTTAAATGGAAAAAGACAAATTCACTTGTCCCCGGAAGCAGAACCAGAAGCAGGCCAAGGTTGCATTATTAAACAGGGCTTAACGAATCAAGGAAGCACTTATTGGTACACTGGAACTCAGTGGAAGCTAGCTCAGCAAAAAACAAAATTAAATCAAACTCCGTTATTTGATATAGTTAACGAAGAAGGTATTAGTTACGGCGATACTAGTGTTTATGACGGCTCAACGTTTACAGGAACATCAGTGTTTTCTTATAAGGTAGGTACTGGTACAGTAGATTCTACGCTAGGATTTTCATTATCTTATAAAAATATCAATAACATTGGTGATATTGTTTTTAATTTTAATTTACTTACTGATTATTTTGAATATAAAAATAACACGGGTGTAATAGTTAAAACTATTGATGTTGGTTATTTAGAAAAATTAACTCCCTCGGGTACAGTGTATGTTAACGGCTGGCAACAATGCCAGTCAAATACATATCAAGGAGCCATTAGAATTTATAAAAATTCTAATCTAGTGAATAACTTTGACTTGGATATTTTTGATAGTATTACAGAACTAGACGATTTAGTTGTCAAAGTGTATATTAATGGTATTCGATTAGACAACAGTAATTGGTCAGTAGTCGATGGCCCAGTGTACAAAAAAATTGTTCTTAACAGCGATATTAGTTTGACTGATGTATTAACTATAAAAGCATTTGCATCTCAGCCTGTTAACAAACAAGGATTTTATGAAATCCCTGTTAACTTACAAAATAATCCGTTAAACAGCAATATTGCAGATTTTACATTAGGCGAAGTTATTGATCATGTAGGATCAATTGTTGATAACATTTCTGGATTCGCCGGAGACTTTCCAGGCTACAGTAATTTAAGAGACCTTGGAAATATAACACCCTTTGGTACAAAATTTGTACAGCATAGCGGTCCTGCCAGTTTAAGTTTATATCATATCACTAGTGAAAACAATAATATAATCAATGCAATAGAATTTTCAAAAGAAGACTATAATACATTTAAGAAAAATTTTATAACAGTTGCTTCGACTATTGGAATTGATACAGATCAAGCAACGGGTGTAAATCTTATTTTACAAAAAATAAATCAAGATAAGCCAAAAACTAGTCCATATTATTTTAGCGATATGGTTCCTTACACTGCACGTATTAGAAATACGTTATCAGTAGTTGATTATAGAATTAAAACATATCCATTAGTTAATGTGTTCAGCATGGATACATTGTCAACTCGTTCAGTTATTGTATACCTAAACGAAACACAGCTTTTATATAAAAGAGATTATGTTTTTAGTAGCCAGGGTTTTGTAATTATTACAGCAACTATTGCTACAGGCGATACTATTATTATTGATGAGTACGATAACACGAACGGATCTTTTATACCGGCTACTCCTACTAAACTTGGAATATGGCCAAAATACGAACCAAAAATTTATCTTGATACAAGTCTAGTTACTCCTCGACTAATGATCCAAGGTCACGACGGCAGTCAAATACTTGCGTACGGGGACTATAGAGATAATTTAATTTTAGAACTAGAAAGCAGAATTTTTAATAATATTAAAGTAGAATATAATCCGTCGATATTTGACATTTATGATGTTATTCCCGGATACGGTCGAGAAACAGACTACTCATTAGAAGAGTTTAATTCTGTTCTAGCTTCCGATTTTTATAAATGGACTAGTTTAGTTGACCAAGATTTTACTAAACCTTTAAATTACGATAGAACCGATCCTTTTACATTTAATTATAGATTTAATTCTGCGCCCAACGGTCAAGGTTTGCCCGGATACTGGAAAGGAATTTATCGTTGGATGCTAGATACTGACCGCCCAAATTTATGCCCTTGGGAGATGTTAGGGTTTAGTATTGAACCAAGTTGGTGGCAAGAGGTATATGGACCAGCACCGTACACTAGCGAAAATAAAATTCTATGGGAAGACCTTGCTACTGGAACAATTAGAGAACCTAATACACCGGTAAGAATAAATGCAAAATTTGCAAGACCTATTTTAGATAAATGTATTCCTGTTGACGATCAAGGCAATATTCTAAGCCCTGCATTTTCTGGGTTAGCATCTGGAGTTATAACACAAGCAACAGAATCTGATTTTGTATTCGGAGATGTAAGTCCAGTAGAGTCGGCTTGGAGAAGAAGTAGCCATTATCCTTTTAGTGTACTACGTACTATTATGTTATTGCATCCCGCAAAAACATTTGGAACACTCTTAGATCGATCAAGAATAGTAAGAAATATTGCCGGTCAACTAATTTATACTGAAACAGGATTGCGTATATCACCCAGTGATATTATGATTCCTAGCATATATTCTAGCGAAACGCATGTACAAACTTCGGGTATTATTAATTACATAATTGATTATATTTTAAGTGACAATTTAAAATCTTACAATTCTTATGTTTATGATCTAATGAACATTAACGCAAGATTAACCTACAGAATTGGCGCATTTACTAGCAAAGAAAAATTCAATTTATTATTAGATAGTAAAACACCACTAAGCCAAGGTAGTGTTTTTGTGCCACAAGAAGATTACAGTATTATTTTAAATAGCTCTAGTCCTATTAAGAAAATTACCTACAGCGGTGTAATCATTACTAAAACACTAATTGGTACAATCACCGGGTACGAAGTAAAAGGATATAGTAAAACACAACCATATTTTAAATATTATCCAGCTACTGACATTGGGCTAAAGATCAATGTTGGCGGAATTTCAGAAACGTTTAGCACATGGGCCCCTAATTCGAGATTTGCCGCTGGCAAAATTGTAGAATACAATAAAAAGTTTTATAGATCAAAATCTTTACACACTACTACCGATACTTTTACAGTTCAATTTTATGAACTATTAGCAGAGCTTCCGATCATCGGAGGACAAGACGCATATTTAAAATCTGAATGGGATAAAAGTGAAACAGTTATAGTTCCGTACAGCACAAAATTTAGAACTATCCAAGAGGTAGTAGATTTCCTAGTAGGTTACGGTGCGTGGTTAGAAGATCAAGGATTTATATTTGATGATTTTAATACTACGTTATCTCAAGTAACAAACTGGGAAACAAGTGCTAAAGAATTTTTATTCTGGACAACACAAAATTGGTCTTTCGGCCAAGATAAGTGGAACGACTGGATACCGACTGTGGATGTACAGGCAGGTAGTATTGTTAGGTATAACGGCGACTACTACCGAGCATATACTGCTATTCCAGCAACTTCGGTATTTGACAATGAACGATATGCTAGGCTCGACGGGTTGAGTAATCTAGGTAGTAGCGTGATTAGTTTAAGTCCTTCTGCGGCAAAGATAACATTTTCTTTACCGTTAGCAGTTGTTGATGATATTAGAAATACGTTTAATGACTACGAATTTTTTAAAGTTGATGGAACACCGATCCAACCAAATTTCTTGAATTCGTATAGAAATGATAATACTGTTAGTTACATACCGGTCGGTGCAGACGGAGTATACAGTGCTAGTTTTTATCTAGTACAAAAAGAACAAGTAGTAATTTTAAACAATTCTACAATGTTTAACGATACAATTTATAATGTTGAAAGCGGTTATAGACAAGAGCGTATCCGAGTATCGGGTTATGTAAGTGACAGATGGACTGGATCATTTGATGCGCCGGGATTTATTTTTGATCAAGCAATAATCCAAAATTGGGAAGCATGGAAGGATTATTCTCTAGGGGATATCGTTAAGTATAAGGAATTTTATTATAGTTCAAAAACGTCTTTATCCGGGACAAATACGTTTGAAAATATAAGTTGGATAAAATTAGATAAAAAACCAACAGCACAATTATTACCAAACTGGAATTATAAAGCAGGACAGTTTACAGATTTCTATAGTCTTGATAGCGATAACTTTGATAGCAGTCAACAAAAAATGTCTCAACATTTAGTTGGTTATCAGAAACGACAATTCCTTGAAAACATTATACAAGATGATGTTAGTGAATTTAAATTTTATCAAGGAATGATAATTGAAAAAGGAACAAAAAATGTCCTTAACAAATTATTTGATGTCCTTAGCGCAGATAACAAAGACAGCGTGAGTTTTTACGAAGAGTGGGCTGTACGTATGGGACAGTACGGAGCAAGTTCTGCATTTAATAATGTTGAGTTTATATTATCTGAAGGGCTGTTTAAAAACAATCCTCAAGGTTTTGAATTAGTTAACTATGTAGATCCTTCAGTAACTGATTTTATAATTAGACAAACTCCTAACGACGTGTATTTAAAACCAGTAGGATATAAAAATGATTTATGGCCTACATTAGATAGCCAGCATTATTATTTAAGAACTCCTGGACACGTTAGGCTTGATCAAGTTAAAGTAGCATTACCTACAATTGATGATATTGTATCTCAAGATGTAACTACTTTTTTAAATGGTGATTATGTTTGGTGCGGTTTTGAAAATAATACATGGAATGTTTATCGATACACCGACGCCGACCTGATAGTTACAAATGCAACTTATTCATCTAACGATAAAGAAATAACGTTAACAACTAAAAATAATATATCTCTTACTGTCGGAGAATGGATAGGCATTAATCAAACTAGTTCGTTTAATGGATTTTTTAAAATTAAATCAATTATCGGTAATAAAATGATATTGAGTGCATTACTAAGCACAACACCTTCGGGTTCATTTGCTGATCAAAAAACAATTGTAATTTTTGTTTTTAGATCACAAAAAGCAAATTCAATTAACAACGCTGATAATGTTCGACCTATTAATATTGTTTCTGGAGAATTGCTGTGGACCGGCGGCCAAGGAACGTCTTATGACTGGGAAACATGGCAGTATACGCCTGTGTATACTAATAAAGAACTAGTAAACACTGAACCACTATATGATTTAGGAAGAGGAAAACAGATTGTAATTAATAGTGTCGGAACTGTGATGGCAACTACAATTAACAATGGAACAACATTTATTTACGATAGGGCAGGGCTAGTAGCACCGTGGATTCAAAGATCTTCAATTGAGCCGCCTGTGTTAACTGTTGACGGACTAGGTCAGCAGAACGCAGTTTACCTAGGTGACGTTATTGCTATGTCCCCAGACGGTACTTGGTTAGCAACCGGAACACCGTTAGCTAGTTATGTTTCAACAAATCCACAAGTTGGAGATTTATACACCGCAGTTAATACAACTGATTCAGATTACAATTCATCATTAGTAAATCAAGGTGCGATCTCTTTATATAAGAAAGATGCAAGCAACGTTTATACATTTGTAGATTCAATAATAAGCCCAACTCCAGTAGCTAATGAATTATTTGGCTCGAATATTGTGCTCGGCAACGATGTAATGTTTGTAACTGCCGCCGGATATAACACTATTGGTAGAGTATATCAATTAAACTATCAAACTAATGTTATAGCCAGTACAGCATACAGTCCTATCGGTAGCACAGGAACTGTAATAAAAGTATCTAATACCGCTAATATTGAAGTTAATATGAAAATTGTCGGCGTTGGATTTACCAGCGGTCAATATGTAACACAAGTAGTTAATAGTACAACTTTATATATAAGTGTTGCTCCAGATAGCACGCCAGCCGGCATATTAGAATTCACAGCAACCGAATGGCAATATGCTACTACTCGATATCTCGGACATAATAGTTTAACAGCCGGCGCAAAGTTTGGACATTCTATGTCTATTAGTCAGGACAGCAATACACTAGCAGTATCTGCGCCCGGAACTGCGGGATATGTCTTTATCTATAAAAAGAATGGTAATGCATATCCTCAATTTCAATTACTGACCGCTAGTAGCAATGCATTAAATAACAGCGGGTTTGGAACTGCGGTAGCGTTAACAGCTGATGCCAACTATATTGCTATTAGTACGGTATTATATGACGGAGAAAAAATCGATCAGGGACTTGTTGATATTCGTGCATGGAACGGAGAAGTATATGATCCGACCACTCGAAAAGAAATAGTTAATAACAATCCATCAATTGCTGAATTCTTTGGTACAAAATTAAATTTTATGAACGGATCTGAAACGCTAGTTGTTTACAGTCCAAATTCGTTTGTTCGAGATCCAATTGTATTAACAGACAATACAACGTTCGATGACGATACAACACACTTTTTAATTAACAACTCAAATACGGGTCGAATTGACATCTATGATCGTTATGACACATCTTGGGTGTTTAGTGAAAGTTTAAAAACCAATGATGCAGATGCACATTCTGCGTATAGTTCAGGATTTGCGGTCGCCGCAAATCGAGTTATTGTAGGTTCACCTTATCAACTTGATAAGGGAATAATGTCTGGAAAACTTTACGATTGTAGTAAACGAGATGGAACCTTTAGCTGGAAAAAAATACATTCTCAAGGTAAAGCTGTTAATTTAAAAAGAATTAAAAAAGCATTCTTATATAATAAACTAACAAACAATATTGTTTCATACTTAGATGCAATCGATCCGAGTCAAGGGCAGATACCGGGAATTGCCGAACAAGAAATAAAATATAAAACATTTTACGACCCTGCGACATATTCGATAGGAACAACAACTGTGACAGTTGATGACGGTATGGCTTGGTCTAAATCTCAAGTTGGTACATTATGGTGGGATTTACGCACTGCAAAATTTATCGAAAGTCACGATTCTGCAGATGTTGTATATAGAAACAGTACATGGAATACATTGTTTCCTGGTGCAAGTATTGACATATACGAATGGGTTGAGTCTAAATTAAAACCGGCAGAATGGAACACTACAGCTGATACAGAATCAGGACTAGCTAACGGTATTAGCGGAACTACATTATATGACAATACCGTTTATAGCGTTATTAGAAAATACGATGCAGTCGCTAAAACTTTTAAAAATGTTTACTATTACTGGGTAAAAAATAAAAAGACAATACCAAGTTCTTTAAGTAGGAATATGTCTGCTATTAATGTAGCTAAATTAATTGCTAATCCTCGAGGCGATGGTTATAAGTACCTAGCATTAACTAGCTCAAATAGTTTTAGTCTTGCTAACTGCCAACCGTTATTAGAAGACAATAATGTTATATTGTCAGTTGATTATTGGATTTCCGACTCGGCGATAACTCAGAGTAATATTCATAGCCAATGGAAATTAATTTCAAACGATATTAATTCTGAAATCCCAACCAGAATAGAAGATAAGTGGTTTGACAGCTTATGTGGGAAAGATATTGCTGGCCGAGTAGTTCCGGACACTAATCTTCCTGCTAAGTTACGATACGGTATTGAAAATCGACCGCGACAGGGCATGTTTATTAATAGATTTGAGGCATTAAAACAATTTGTTGAGAAAACAAATCAAATATTGATTAACAATCAAATTGCTGATCAAAGAAATTTAACACAGTTAGATAGCTATGATATGTTGCCAAGTAGTATTACTGGAATATATGATACTATTGTAGACACTGACGCAGAACTTAGATTTGCCAATATCGGAAGTTTTAGAAAACCTACATTAACAGTAGGACCTCCGATTGACGGTAAGATTACTTCTGTTAATATTCTTGAAAAAGGTAGCGGGTATTTAATAGCCCCATATATTACAGTAAGCGGCGCAGGCACTGGCGCAATTTTAAGAGCAACTATTAATTCTAGCGGACAGATTAACGGAGTTACAATTGTTGCAGCCGGCGAAGGGTATGATGACAATACATTTTTAAGTGTTAGAAATTATTCAGTTCTTGTACGGAACGATTCGCAAGCCGCCGGAATTTGGAGTATATACGCATATGAACCGTCTACTGAATTATGGTCTCGTACTAACGGACAGTCATACGACACTAGAAAATTCTGGACTTATGCAGATTGGTATTCTACAGGATATAATCAATTTACTGCAATCGATCACTCAGTTGATACATTTGCAGAGCTAGGACAACTTAGTATTAGTATAGGGCAAACCGTTAAAGTTAGAACTACAACTAATTCAACATGGATTCTACTAGAAAAGTATTCTAATAATATTACAATTGATTGGACTACTAGTTATAAAGTAGTAGCAGAACAAAAAGGAACAATCCAACTAAGTTCAGCTCTATATGAATCTGCAAATACAATTTATGGATATGATTCGGCATTATATGATGGCGGAACATTTGATAATAATGCTTCAATTGAGTTAAGAATAATTCTTAACACACTAAAAAATAATATATTTGTTGATAATTTAAAACAAGAATATTTAAACTTGTTTTTTAGCAACGTTCGATATGCGTTTAGTGAACAAACTTATATTGACTGGATTTTTAAAACTAGTTTTGTTAAGGCTCAACATAATGTGGGTAATTTAGATAAACCAGTAACCTACAAAAATGATAATTTAGCTGACTTTGAAAATTATATTGATGAGGTAAAACCATATAGAACTAAGATTAGAGAATATATTAGCTCTTATACAAACCTTGAAAATAGTCAAACATCGACTACTGATTTTGATCTCCCTCCGGTATTAATAGGAAATGCTGTAATTCCTATCACCGGCTCGGTTGTTAACGGCACAATTCAAACTGACAGCTCTGTGATGAATTCATATCCGTGGAAATATTGGTTAGACAACGTTGGATTTAAAATAACACAAATTGTCGTTACGGATAGCGGAAGCGGATATCTAACTCCCCCTGTAATACGAATTACTAGTAGTTCTGGCGCTGGCGCTGTGGCAAGAGGATTTGTTTCAAACGGAAAATTAACAAGAATATCACTAATCTCAAACGGTTCAGGCTATCTTGAAGCTCCGATAATTGTAGTAGACGGCAACACTACAGGAACACTAGCAAAAGCAGTTGCAATTATTGGTCACGGCGTGGTAAGATCAAATCTTATAAAAATTAAATTTGATCGCACAACGAGTCAATATGTTATTACACAACTACAGGAAACAGAAACATTTCCAGCAACTGGTTCACAAAAACAATTTGTCTTAACATGGGCACCTGACGTACGGGTCGGAAAATCAATAGTCGCTATAAAACTTAAAACATTAACTACTAGCACAGAAGTACTACAGGGCGAGTATTCATTAGCTATCACAAAGTCATCTGCTAGTATGTACACTAGATATTATGGTACTTTAACATTTAATACAGCGCCTCCTAAGGATGCAGTTATTACCGTTACGTATATCAAAGATTGGTCATTATTAAATGCCGCTGATAGAATACAGCATTATTACGACCCGGCATCTGGAGAACTAGGTAAAGATTTAGCACAACTAATGGACGGCATAGATTACGGTGGCGTAATTGTTAGTGGTCTAGGTTTTGAATTAGCCAAGGGCTGGGACAGTCTTCCGTACTATAGTGATAAGTGGGATACTTTTGATACTACATTTGATGATTACATTGCTACCGCGGCGACTGATGATCAATATTTGTATACATTACCTTATATTCCAGAACAAGGTACCGGCAAGATAAACATATACCAAGCAAAGCTGTTAGTTGAATCGTATCTGTCAGATGGCGAGCAGTTAAATTATGATTTTAATATTCAAGCTATTAATCCGGTAGTAACTGTTACTACTGAATTAGATATAACTGATGCATCCGCGACGTATGTGCAAACCGGAAGTACCGGAACAACTTTAAAAATATCTGGTTTATCTGGAACAATTGTTTCGGGAATGAGTGTTATAGGCACAGGATTTAATTCGGGGCAAACTGTAGTTACTGTAGTTAATAGTTCTACTTTAATTTTAAGTGCTTCGCCGAACAATCAACCAGTTGGTACTTTATATTTTACAAAGAACATAGCAGGTGTTGATATATTAGAAGTTGAAAATACCGAACTGCTAGTAGCCGGAGATGCTATCACAGTAACTCCCTTTATTGCAGATACTATCGGGTACAATACAAAAATACTTCGAGTACTATCAAGTACTACTGTACAGTTAGATCAAATTTTATTTAAGAATATTACAAATTCTACAGCAACGTTTACTAGAACATTGGGTATATCCACTGACTATGTAATTAACATGAATGGGACAGTAACCTTACTAAATCCAGTTGATGCGGGTAGTTCTATTAATATTTCTTCATTAATTACAGCCCTTGGCTCGTCCGGTGCACTTCGTGTAGACGACGGCACTTACTATACTGACGGGATTACAAAAATCATTGACATCTCTGGATATGTTGATTCAGTTAGCAAAGGTGATCAGATTATTATTCGTAAGTGGACTAGTGATGGTTCAGTTAAACCACAGGATACTGATTATGATACAGCTTTAGAGGGTGGAAACCTAGCATATACTTCTGCTACAGGTTTACTAGCTGATACTATTATAGTAGATGGTGACGGATTTGTAACTCCAACTTCGAGTGGAGCTCCTGAAGAAGTAGTTCCAGGACAAGTAGTGGATACTATGGCTATTAAGGTATTTGATAGACCAAGTAGTGGTAGCGCAGTAATTAAAGTTGACAGCTACTTAGCTGACGGTAATCAACGTAACTTTCAAATATCGCAAACTCCGAATAGCCATCAAGCAGTAATTGTTAAATTTACCAAAGGCCAGCGTACAGGGACTGTGTTAGAATCTGTGTCGTCGATTAAAACTGAAATTGATGATTACATAGTATTATATAATACTAATGAAGTAAGATTTGTTACAGCTCCGCCCGCTGGCGAATTAGTGTCAATATTCAGTGTTGGTTTTAACGGCACGGGCATTTTAGATTTAGATTATTTTATAGGTGATGGCACTACTAACGAATTTATAACAAAGGCGGCTTGGACTGACCCAGTGACATATTTGGTATATGTAAATGGTTCTCCGGTTAATGTGGTACTATTTAAAACAGATACTAGTTATGAGGATATTGATCAAATCGGCATAAGATTTATTAATCCGCCGCTGGCTAATAGTGTTATAAATTATATTATTGTTACAGGCAGCAGACAAACATTTTCAATTACTAAATCTGAAATTATTACTCCTACAGGAACTGATACTTACGATCTTCAAAACATATCAGGTGATTCTTTACCAATAGAATCTAGCATGATAGTTAGAGTTGACAATACTATTTTGTCTGGTCCAAATAATAGCTATTTTAAAATAGGAAGTAACAGATTAAACTACATAATTGACCCTGCAAAGTTTGTACCTTTTAGTGTTGCGGCAACTGACATTGTTGTGCTAGCTGACGGAATCTTATTAACTCCTAGCACTGATTATATTATTGACCTTAGCGGGCTTACAATTAAGATCAATAAGACAACATATAATAAGTATACCGGAAAACAACTAATTGTTAGTATTAGAAAAAATCAAGGATATGTTTATGTTCCATCAATTGGAACTTCTCCTGCACAAATAATATTTGCACAATCATATTCTGCCGGATTAATTGAAGTTACTGCGTTTTATAAACATGATATATTAGATATACAACGTACTGGAATTAACATAACATCCAATTTATCATTAACTCCGGATACGGCAGAATATTATAACTATACTGCGTTAGCCGGTGGCCTCTTAAAATTAGATAGAACAGTAATTGATGACAACTACGTTTGGGTTTTAAAGAATGGTACTTTGTTAACACCTAGTGTTGATTTTAAAGTTAATACTGATCGACAAAGCATAACGTTAGCTACTCCACCATCACTAACAGATGAAATTACGTTAATAACTTTTAGTAGTAATGTGTTAACTTCTGGAATCGCATATATGCAATTTAAGGATATGTTAAACAGAACTCACTTTAAGCGATTAAGTAAAAATAAGCAAACACAATTGACTGTTGAATTAAAGTATACTGATATAACAATCACAGTTGGTGATGCAAGCAATTTTGATATACCTAATCCGCAACAAAATAAACCGGGCATTATCGAAATTCACGGCGAACGAATTGAATACTTTACTAAAGTTGGTAATGTATTAGGTCAAATTCGTCGAGGTACGTTAGGGACGGGCACACCTAGCACACACCCAATAGGATCATATGTACAAGATATTGGGTCTAGTGAAACTATTCCTTACACTGAAACTACCAAAACTGACAGAGTAATCTCAACTGGTACTAACATAATTGATTTAACTTTTGTACCAACCGTTGACGATCTGTCAAT
>Ga0209353_10000182_pt1 | contig 38092 bp, 30 predicted proteins | sample LauGreSpBDMM15SD_2_FD_187561 | JGI IMG/M metagenome (GOLD analysis project Ga0209353, IMG submission 187561) | Freshwater lake microbial communities from Lake Michigan, USA - Sp13.BD.MM15.SD (SPAdes) (version 2) | ecosystem: Environmental > Aquatic > Freshwater > Lake | place: Lake Michigan... | reverse complement strand
AATCATATTTCAAAAGAAGTTGTCAAATTAAGTGATACATTTAATTATAATCAATTGGTTAGAACTGTAAAAGAAGAAATAGATAAATATGAAAAGTATATGTTTTGGAAAGAATCGAATGAACATAACGTTAATGTTAATTCAGAATTATTAGATTTATTAAAAGAAAACAATACAATCTTGAAAAATATACAAAGTAATTTAATTAAAAATTCAACTAACACTTTACATGACACTTTACCGGAAACTTTACCAATTAATACCTTACCAACAACTAACATCTTACAAAATACAACTGGAGGTTCTCGTGGAAGAAAAATTCAAGAAATAGATCAAGACAATTTAAATGTTATTAAAAAAATTTATCCAAGCATGATTTATGCTTTACGTGAAAATAATGATTATGATAAACAATCTATACAAAAGGCGATTAAAAATAATACAATTTATAAAGATTCTAGATGGTTATTTGTTGAACGTAATCAAAGTCCAAATATTGTAAATAATATAAAAGATACTGTTGTAAATAATCAACCAGAATATAATTATATTGTAAAAGTAAATTTAGAACAAACGCAAATTATCCAATTTTTAACTGGTATTGGTGAAATGAGATCTTTATACAAAATTGGTAATAATAAAATTAATCTAATATTAGAAAAAAAATCCGCATTTGATAATGCGTATTTTATGAGAGTTACGGATTGTCCACAGTATTTATTAGAAAATTATACGTTACCAATAAAAAAGAGCAAAAAAGCTAAATCTATAAAAAGTACAAATATTCACAATAACCAAATCGAAATTTACAAATCTATAACTGAATTAAATATTAAAACAGGTATTACTTATAAAAAAATAAAAGACATTGTTAAAGATAAAAAAATAATAAATGAATGTAAATGGGAATATATTTAATTTTATTTTTAAAAATTTTTTATATTTGGTAGTAGTATAAATAAATATATGTCAACATTCATTTTTGATTATGAATTAATTTTCACCAATTCCTTTGACCAATCTGTTATTGATAACTCTAGTATACCTGATAAATCAGAAAATTTAGTATCACTTGTACAACAAGAAATATCTAAAATCCAATCTATTTTAACACTTTATCCTGGTGTTAATATCATGTCTAGTTTTACAACTTATGATTCTGTAGTTTATAAAATCACAGTGAAAACACTTTAAAATACACACATTAAAATTAAAAAATAAATATTTATTAATTTTAATATTTTATTATATTTTATTTATATTTTATATATTATATGTATTCTACGTATTTACAAATTTTATCAAGAGTCTTATTAAACATAGGTGCTATAAATTATATTTTTATTTATCTTTTCAAAAAAGATTTATTTAATATTGTTATTAATAACAAATATATATTACAATTTTTAGGTATATCTATAGGATTATCTGGTCTTTATTATTTAACAAATAGAGATTTTTATTTACCATTTTTAGGACCTATATATATACCCTTTCCATTATCTAAAAATGATAAATTATCTGGAAAAATAATTACAGTACAACTCACCGATTTACCACCTAACACAACAGTAATTTATTGGGGAGCAAATCCATCAAATAAAACTATACAAGATCCTAAAGAAGCATATAAAGGTTTTGGTAGTAGCGGTATGGTTAAAACAAATGAAAAAGGTACCGTTTCTTTTCAAATTATTTGTCCAGCTTCTTATAAAGTTAAAGGTAAAATACCATTTATGCAAAGTAAAATCCTTGAAAGTCACGTTCATTATAGATATGAAGATCCATCTTATCCTGGAATATTTTCTAACGTTAAAACAAAATACGTTAAATGTTAAAAAAAATGAATTTTTAATAATTTAGTTGATTAATTATAAATGAAATTATTCTTTATACTAGCATCATTAATCTTTACAAAAGAATTAGAAGTTGAAGTCGATGATAAAAAAATCATTGATCCTACAAAAACAAATGACGATAATTGTTTCGAAGATAAAAGAAATACCCAAATTTGTGGTACCTTACCGAGTTTTGACTCGTTAAAGCAAGGTACCTTACCGTCTAACGACGTCTTCGTTAAAGGTACCTCTTTAACAACTAAAACAACTAAAACTGAACAAAGCATTTCTACAAAAACAAACGATGACAAAACATTTTTCACCTCAAAAGATTATATAAATAGTTCTAATGAAATTATTCATGATGAATTGTTTTTTACGTTTTTTACATTCTTTATGTTTTTGTTTTAATTTATTTTTACTTGGTTTGGTGAATTAAAAGTTATAGTTATATTTTCTGCTGTAAATATTAAATTCGCATTTTGTAACGCAACAGAATTTTTATCACTAAGATTACCAGTATGATTACCAGTATCTGCACGTTTAATTAAATCTGGATTAATTTCATGTAAAGATTCTTCTAAAAAATTTTCTAATAATTGTTCTCTTTGATTATCTTGTTCACTTGTCACATTTTTAGGTTTATTTTTCTTTAATAAAAAAATACACGTTTCAATAAAAAATTCTATGATTCCATTACTTTTTATATTTTTTATATATGGTAATATTTCACTTATAGTTAATAAAATACCAACTATACTAGAAAATATGATATATTTATCAGATTCATTATTCATTTTAGAATAATGAATTTTATCTTTTAAATTACTTTTTAAATTACAAATTTTCTCTTTCTGCTAACATTTGTTGATATCTAGATTCTACATCCTTTTGTTTTTGAGAAATGTTTTTATTATTTGTATTTGAAAATAAAGATCTATCAAAATTCATAGGTGGACCATTCATAATAGGATTTTGCATATTTGGTTTATACATATTTGAATTATGCGTATTTGAATTATGCGTATTTGAATTATGCGTATTTGAATTAGATTTATTTGATACATTTTCTCTTTCTCTTTGTTTTAAATTATAATCTTCACTCGATACATTTCCTGATGTTTCTTGAGGAGTATTTATTTTTATATCTGGTTTACCTATAAATTTAAAAGTTTGTTCTCTAACATCATCATTTAATCCCTTTGATCCATACGAAGAATAACTGTCAGAAAAAGATCCCATTTCTATAGGATTAAAACCAGTTAATTCTTCTACTTCAGTTTCATCTTTTTTTAATTGTGCTTCTAACCATTTAAATGCTTCTTCTCCTGATAAAACATACTCGCCACCACCTACAACTATAGTAGGAATTTCTTCTATTTTATATTTTAATGTATTTTGAACTGTATAAAAAATATCAGGTCTTTTCTTTGTTTTAGGATCTACATCTATATTTACTCTAATAAATGCATCAAAAATATCTTGATGTTTCATTAATACATTGATAAAATTAGTCGAATGAATACAATAATCACTGTAAAATAATATAGGACGTTCAAACATGCCTTTTATTATAACAAGTTTTATTTTTATTTTATATCAAACGAAATCTTTTTAAATAAATTTAAATTAAAAAATATAAATTGGTTAAAGTTTGATTCGAAAATAAATTATATTTATATATAAATAATGGCTAATATACGTTTAAAAACAATTACAATAGAGCCTCTACAAAATTTATTAATACAAAATGGAAACGTAGTTGTAAATAATACCTCTATAAGTAATAGTATGTTATCAGGATCTTTTATTTCAAACGGAGGTATTGGTATCAATACAGATTTTAATTCTACAAGTTCAACATCAGGAGGGGCTTTAACAGTTGGTGGAGGTGCTGGTATAATGAAAGATCTTTTTATAGGAGGTAATTTAAATTTAGATAGTTCGAGTAGTATATTTGCAATAAATGGCCTTTCTGAAAAAAGATTGTTTTTAGATAATAAAGAATTTTATCTAAGTCCAGATGGAGTTAATAAGCGTTTTCAACTAGAAGATACAAGTGTATCAATTAATATAACAGCTACAAGTACAAATTCTAGTACAGGAGCTTTGTATATTAAAGGAGGTATTAGTGTTTCTTGTTTACAAAATTCCCAGAATGCATCTAACGGTGGAGCCTTGACTGTTGCTGGAGGGATTTCAGTTGGAGAAAATATAAATGTAGCTAAATCAATAAGTGTAGGTGAAACTTTTTCAAATAACAATGCTTTACATATTCGTTATACTGGATCAGATCAATTTACATTATCAAATTCGTCAGGGTCTAGTTATAGTTCTTTGAATATGTCTACAGATGATCTTATTATTTCTAATTCAACTGGAAATATTTATATTAATGATAATTCTTTATTTTCAAAAGAAAATATTGATTTTTCTTGTGTAACTAGTGTATCCAATACTACACCATCAATCAATGGAACAACTGCGTCATTTGTTTTATCAGGAGGATTAAGTATATCAAATACTACTGATTCTATTTCTTTAGAATCCGGAGGATCTTTTACTACATTGGGTGGAATAAGTGTAGCTAAAAAAATAATTACAGGGGATTCTATTTTAATTGATGTCCAAAATACAAATAAAAGTAATAAATTAATATTACATCAATTAGAAGAAGAATTTAGCTGTATTGGAAATACAAATGGAAATTCGTTAGTTTATAAAACATCTAATACATCTGGAAATCATGTTTTTTATGCAAATAATAATGAAGTATTTCGTGTTAATGGTACAAATGAAGTTGTTTTTATTGGTAAAAATCAAAGATATTCTATTGTTGGTGGTGGTAAAAATGATAATAGTTTATCATTTAAAAGTTCTAATAACGACTCTAGTATTGGATTTTTTACAAATTTAGGTAATAATACACAAAACAATGACATTTGTATATATAATTTAGGGATATCAGATGATGTTAATACAAGCGAATATTTAAAAATTGGATGGGATAATAATAATAACAAATATGTATTTTCTTCTCAAATTTCTGGAAGTGGTAATTTTCGGAATATTTCTTTAGAATCTGGAATTAGTAACCAAATTTTATTAAAACCAGATGGAAGTACTCATCTTTATTCTGATATTATATCAAGTAATTCTAATACAGGAGCTTTAGTTTTAAAATATGGTGGGTTGAGTATAAGTTGTACAACTGATTCAATTAATTCTGAAAATGGAGGAGGTTTAACAATTGCAGGAGGTGCAGCCATAAGTAAAAATTTAATAGTTGGAATTGGACTTGATGTAAACGGTTCCTATTTAACTAAAAATGTTAATTCTACTTATTCTTCTTTACAATTATCAAATAGAGAAAATAAATATACTAGTTTTAAAATGTTTTCTAGTACCGGAAATCTACTTTCATATCCTTTACATTTTACATTATACAGTTTAGGCACAGATAATTTAGATGACAACTTTGAATGTTTTCAAATTTTACATACAAATACAAATGGGAATTACATTATGTCTACAGATAATAAAGGTCTTGGTACTAAAAAGGGAATTGTTATTAGATCAAGTGAAAATAATTCAGATCAATTTATAGTTCATACATCTGGAAATGTCGGTATTAATTTACCAACCCCACTTTATAATTTAGATGTGAATGGAACATTACATACTAATGATATAGTATATTTCTCAAATACTAATACGAGCGATGGTTGTTCAGTTGGTAGTTTTGTAATGGATGGTGGATTGAGTATTTCAAATACAAATCCTGCAGTAAGTTCAACAAGAGGTGGTGGTTTAACAGTAGCTGGCGGTATTGGAATTGGAAGTAATATGATAGTAGAAGGAATTGTACAATTTTTAAATACAACTGCTTCTACTTCTTATTTAGAAGGATCTGTTATTATGAATGGAGGGTTATCTATTGGATCAGAACAAAATGCTGACAATGTAGGAAATGGAGGAGGACTTACTGTATTAGGAGGTGGATCTTTTAGTGGAGATCTTTATGTAGGAGGGTCAATTAATGGTAGTGGTAGTAGTTCAAGTACATATGCATATATTACTTTAACAGCAACAGATGAAGCAATTAATCTATCATCTGGATCCATTATTACTTTTGGAGGTATAACTATTCAGTCTAATAATAATGCTATGAATATATCAAATGGTGGTGCTATTTTAACACCTGGTGGTGCAAGTATAGGAAAAGATGTTTATATTGGTGGAACAAATTATATTAACGGAATGTCAAATTATTATGGAAATATAAAATCAATAGAATCATTAATAAATTTTTATGATGATTTTTCAGTAAAACGTTTTTCATTAGATAAAGCAAAAGTCTCTCATGATTTTTCTATTACTAGATACAATACACTTGGATCCGAAGTTGAAAAAAGTATTATTATAAATAATGATAATGGTAATATCACTTTTAATAATAATATACCAAGTACATCTTTACAAAATGCTTCACTTATTTTAAACGGAGGATTAAGTATAAAAAATACAGATGGAGCTATATCAATATCTAACGGTGGAAGTATGACAATAGCTGGAGGAGTAAGTATATCTAAAAATGTATTTATTGGAGGAGACGTTGTATTTTCTTCTACAACAGCTAGTAATAATACAACAACAGGAGCATTACTTATTTCTGGAGGTGTTGGTATTGCTGGAAATATAAATGTATCTGGAAATGCATTGATAAATGGAAATCTTACAGTTAATGGTACAACTACAAGTATAGATAGTACAAATACAGTTATTAAAGATAATGTCTTAGTATTAAATTCTGGACCATCTGGATCTACAGATTCTGGATTTATTATTCAACGTTATCAAGCAGATAATAATGATGGTTTAGGTGATGTTATTGACGATACTCCTATAGCTTCATTTATACTACCAGATCAATCTGGAATGACAAATACTCAAATTAAATTAAGTACATTTGCAAATTCATTAAATAATTTTTATAGTGGCCATTGGATTAAAATTGTTTCAGGATTTAGTTCTAATCAAGTAAGGCAAATCACAAGTTATAATGGAACAACAAAAATAGCAAATCTTTCAAGTGAATTACTATCTCAAAATCCATCTATTGGAGATTCAGTTTATATTTATAATAAACCATATGTTGGATTAATTTTCAATGAAACAACAAATATATTTGAATTTGGTTCTACTAATAAAAATCCTACACAAAATGTTTCATTTACAGATTACTTGCCAATTTTATTTTCAAATGCAACAAGTGTTTCTACACAACCATCTACAAATGCAAGTTCTGGAAGTTTTGTACTATCTGGAGGTATTAGTATTACTAATAATACAGATGCAACAAGTATAAGTTCAGGTGGTACCTTTACTACATTAGGTGGAGCAAGTATTTCTAAAAAATTATTTGTTGGTAATAATCTTTACGTAAATGGTGTAAATATGACTCCTAATCCATATGATATGTTTTCAACTATTACATTTACTGCTCAAAATAATCAATCTACATTTACAAATATCACAGGACTTGTATTTGACAATTCTGTTTGGAGTTTTGATATTTACTTTTCTGTACGTATTCTCTTTACAGCTCCAAGTAATATGTATTGTAATTTTCATATTAGAGGTGTTAATAAAATAAATACATGGGAAATTATTAAAACATACGTTGGAGATGATACAGGTATTCAATTTAATATTACTAATTTTGGTCAAATACAATATACTACACCAAATTTCTCAAATATAGATTCTATAACCTTTAAATGGAGAGCATTAGTTAATTAAAAAATGAATAATTTAAAAATAATATTAATTAATATCAAAATGACTTTTAAAAATATTTTTTTAGAAATCAGTAATTCAAATAAACATAAATCTAAATGTATTATACCAAAAAGAACTTCTTCATTAAGTTTATATAATTTACTTTATAAACTAAAAAATGTTAATTTCTATTATAATTTCAATGATAATTTCGATTATAATTTCGATAATAATTTCGATATTGAAAGTATAATTGATATGTATCTTGTTTAAATATAATTAGCGTCAAAGTTTTTAAAAAAATATAATTTTATAATTTAAATGATTAAAATGATTAAAAGTAAAAATATTTCTAAAGATAAATATAAAAATATTTTCAAATTGGTTTCTAAAAAAATAGATACTATTTGTTATAATAATAATAAAAAATCTTTTAATCTAATGTTTTATGATATAAATATAGAAAATAATATAGAAAAATATTTTATACACGAAGATATGTTTGAATGGGAAGTTAAAGTGTATTTGTATTTAGTTGATAAAAACATTGTTCCTTTATCGTGTTCTGGTAATCAAAAAATGATTTATTATACAAATAATAAAACACCTTTATTTGACATTTTAAAAACTAAAAATACAAATACAAAATTTATTTTAAATGAATTATTTAGTTTTGTTAATAAATTCAAAAAGATACATTTTGTACATGGAAACTTACATTTATATAACATATTTTTAGATAAAGATGGAATATTTAGCGTTATAGATTTTAGTAATTCTAGTTTTAAAAATAAATTTCCAGAATATAAAGTTGATTATTTTTATGAAAATCATTATTTAATTGATATATATACACTTTATATAGAATTATATGATTTTTATAAAAATAATAGTGAAATACTTTGTTATTTGCAAGATTTATTATTAAATTATATTGATAATGAAAATTTTAAAGATGTAACTAAAGCTTACATTACAAATTATAAAATTTAGCTTTAATTAGTCATATACATCATAATTACAGTTTATAAAATTTTCTAATTTACTACTTAATTCTGTATGACTTTCTATAACTTTATTATTTTTTCTATCTATTTTAAATTCTATTTCTTCTACATATTCTTGTAGTTCTTGTATTGTATTTTCTAAAGTATTTATTTTTTTTAATAAAATATCTAATTTGTTTTTATTATTTATTTCGCTTTTAACTCTAAAAGTATTTATACAGTAATCACATATATATGTAACTATACTAGTCGTGATACCATTTAATATAAGAAAACTAATGATGTTTTTTGACATAATAAAACAACTTAATTATAATAGAGAAAATAACTTTTTAGAATATAACTCGCAATTTATTAAATTAAAAATTGAAAAATGAAAAATAAAGAATACATATACCAATAAAAATTAAAAATGTTCTTTCAAAAAAAATTCTTAATCAAAGTAACTAATAACAGTAATATTCATTTGTATGAAAAACATCATACCTTCCACGAAGGAGACTCTGGATTAGATTTGTACATTACAAAGGATCAAACTATTCAACCAGGAGAAACAGTTTTAGTTGATCTTGGAATTCAATGTCAAAGTAGAACATTTGATAAATGTGTTTGGCATTGGTTTACACGTGGATTTTATAAATATAATAGTTATATTTTAATGCCAAGATCTAGTATTTCTAAAACACCTTTACTAATGAGAAACTCTTTTGGATTGATCGACAGTGGTTATACTGGTAATCTAAAAGTTCCATTTTATAATACTTCTCTAGAACCTTACGAATTATGTAAAGGAGAAAGATATGTACAACTTGTACAACCTGATTTTTCTCCTATTCATTTCGAATTAGTAAACAATCAAAGAAAAACCTCGAGGGGTTCTGGTGGTTTTGGTAGCACAATCATAACTGTTTAAGAAAAAGGTAACTATACATTAACATCTCATTTTTTTCATTTTAAAACTTTTTAATAAAAATTTTTAATTTTTTATTAAACTTTTTTGCATATTTTTTGAGTACTTTTTGCGTACTTTTTAATATTTTTTGATTAAACTTTTTTTTAAAAAGTTTAGTTTAGACACTGGTAGTATAACCACGGAATTTCATAGTATTACTTGTCCAGAACAATTGGTTAGAACTGGTATATTGTATTTGACCAGTAGCTGTAATACTAAATACAACACCAGTATAGTCTCCAATATAAGAACTATTAAGAACCCACGAAGATTCCTTTTGAACACCCTTTAGTTCAAAACTAGCATATAAGCTGCTTCCAACACTCTTTATAATTTCAACAGAAATAATAGAACAGAATGCTCTGGTAATTGCATTGTTGAATGCAAAACCAGTAATATCATCAGCGCTAGAAATATTGTTTCCAGCAGCAAATGAAACTTCTGATCCGATGTCTCCTAAAGAAGGAGTAATCTTGACAGTGTTTGCATAAAGATCAGTTCCAACATATAGTTTCTTTGAAATTGCAGCTCCTCCAAGAACTGTAAGAGATCCTCCAGTAGCAATACCAGAAGCATCTGTATCATTGCTCATCAAAGTTGCTCCAGCAGTAGCACCTCCTTGAAACCAAGAAGCTCCAGTAACATTGATTGAACCAGCAGTGACACCTCCTTGTAACCAAGAAGCTCCAGTTACATTAGCAGAACCAGCAGTAACACCTCCTTGTAACCAAGAAGCTCCAGTAACATTAATGGAACCAGCAGTTGCACCAGCATTAAATACGGAAGCACCGCTGACAGTTACAGATCCTTGGAATAGAGATCCTCCAGTAACGAATAGAGCACCTGCAGTGGCTCCAGCATTGAATACAGAAGCGCCACTAACAGTAACAGATCCTTGGAAGAGGGATCCTCCAGTAACGAATAGGGCACCAGCAGTTGCACCTCCGTTAAGAACAGAAGCACCAGTTACAGTAAGACTAGAATCAAGATGAGTTGCTCCAGAAACGTTGAGTGATCCTTGTAAAAGAGATCCTCCAGTGACAAACAAGGCACCAGCAGTCATAGCACTAGTGAGGATATTTGTTGATGTAATGTTTGTTGCTACTAAATTCGATGTTGTTATATCTGATAATGAAAAATAAGTAACTTCTTTCAATGTAGTATCGTATGCTAATAAATTCGCTTGTGTTACATTTCTTACAGAACTAACATAGAATGCACCAGTTTCCTGTGAATCCAATGCTGCTCCACTTGCATTTAAAATAATAGAATTCTCGTGTTGACTTGTTTGACCTGCCGCACTACCTATCGCTACTGCATAATTACCTTGTGAATTTTGACCTGCATTCGCACCTACAGCAACTGTATCCCTTCCTTGATAATAATTACCTGCATTCACACCCATCGCAATAGATTGATATCCTTGCCAGTAACTACCTGCAGCACTACCTACTGCAATTGCGAGTATACCTTGATAATAATTACCCGCACTCGTACCCATCGCAATAGAATCTCCACCTTGATACAAATTACCTGCATTATTACCAATCGCGACTGAACTTGCGTTTTGCCCCTCGTAACCTGCTTGATTACCTATAGCAACTGTATTCGCTTGTTGAGTATCCACACCAGCATTACTACCTATTGCAATTGCAAAGTCTAATTGACCACTTAAACCTGCATTATTACCAATAGCAATCCCATCAGTACCTTGTGCGGACATAGAAGCAGTATTTGCACCCAGTGCGATGTTTGTTGAAGTCAAGTTTAATGCCCCGACAGTCATACCGGTAGCATCGATTGATCCACTGCTAACTGCAGTAGCGACAATGTTAGATATAGTTCCACTTGGTGCATACAAGTTACCAGCGCTGATTGAGCTAGTAGCAAGAATAGTTCCTACAGTCATACCAGTAGCATTAATAGATCCAGAGCTTGTAGCAGTACTTACAACATTAGAGATAGTAGCAAGTGGAGCATACAAAGCTCCAGCTGAGATTTGTGATGTAGCAAGAATGGTGGCAACAGTCATACCTGTAGCATTAATAGATCCAGAGCTCATAGCAGTAGCAACAACATTGCTGATAGTTGCAAGTGGAGCGTATAAACTGGCAGAGCTGACTTTAGTGTTTACGATGATGTTACTTGCAGTGATGTTAGTGGCTAAAAGGTCAGTTACGGCAAAGTTTCCAGCAGACAAGTTAGTAGTGACAATGTTGCTGACAGTAGCGTTTGTGGCATTTAATTGTCCAGAGCTGACACTTGTGGATGCAAGCAAGGTGGAAGTGGTGATGCTGTTGCTGACACGCATTTCACCAGTGACATCAAGTGTGTAACTAGGTGCGGTGTTATTAATACCGACATTACCAAAAGTAGTAAAGATAGAACCGATAGTGTTGCTGTTACCAGAGGCGATCATATTTTGACTAATATTTGCAATTCCACCAGAGAAGTTGGTATCGATAAGGTTTTGTGTAGTAATATTAACGGTTGTGATAGTACCAGCTACAAACAAATCTGATGACAGGTACATATTACCACCACTGACGGTTGAAGCAGATAACCAAGAAGTTCCCAAAGTAGAGAATGATCCTAAAGTGGAGTAGACACTTCCAACTGTAATAGTTGTAGCTTTAATATTTTCTATAGTACCACTTGGTGCATACAAGTTACCAGCGCTGATGGATGTAGTAGCAAGAATAGTTCCAACAGTCATACCAGTAGCATCAATTGATCCAGAGCTTACAGCAGTGGCGACAACATTGCTGATAGTAGCTAATGGAGCGTAGAAGCTAGCAGAGCTGATTTGAGTTGTGGCAAATACGCTAGCAGCAGTAACGTTTGTTACATTTATAGTAGATGAACTAATGTTAGTAGATACGACATTGCTGATAGTTCCACTTGGTGCATACAAGTTACCGGCACTGACGGAGCTAGTAGCAAGGATGGTGGCAACGGTCATACCGGTAGCATCGATTGATCCAGAGCTAATAGCAGTAGCGACAACATTAGAGATAGTTCCACTTGGTGCATACAAGTTACCAGCGCTAATAGAACTGGTGGCAAGAATGGTTGCGACGGTCATACCAGTAGCATCGATTGATCCAGAGCTAATAGCAGTAGCGACAACATTAGAGATAGTTCCACTTGGCGCATACAAGTTACCAGCGCTGATAGAGCTAGTAGCAAGAATTGTGGCAACAGTCATACCTGTAGCATTAATAGATCCAGTGCTGGTAGCAGTAGCAACGACATTGCTGATAGTAGCAATTGGAGCATACAAAGCTCCAGCTGAGATTTGTGATGTAGCAAGAATAGTGGCAACAGTCATACCTGTAGCATTAATAGATCCACTGCTAACAGCAGTAGCGACGACATTGGTGATAGTTCCACTTGGAGCATACAAGTTACCAGCGCTGATGGAACTAGTAGCAAGAATGGTAGCTACAGTCATACCAGTGGCATCAATTGATCCAGAGCTCATAGCAGTGGCGACAACATTGCTGATAGTTGCAAGTGGCGCGTATAAGCTGGCAGAGCTGACTTTAGTATTGGCTAGAATATTACTTGCGGTAATGTTAGTGGCTAAAAGGTCAGTTACGGCAAAGTTTCCAGCAGACAAGTTAGTAGTGACAATGTTGCTGACGGTAGCATTTGTGGCATTTAATTGTCCAGAGCTGACACTTGTGGATGCAAGGAGTGTGGAAGTGGTGATACTGTTGCTGACGCGCATTTCACCAGTGACATCTACGGTGTATAATGGGGAGACATTGTTAATACCGACATTTCCTCCAGTTGTGTAAATATTACCGATTGTGTTAGAATTATATATTGCTCTAAGTAATCCTGTAATGTATGCAGAGGCAGATGTGATTCCGACAGATAAATCAAGGGATGCAGAACTAGCAGCTACTGAATAAATGTTACCAGCAGAGATTTGTTGAGTAGCAAGGATGGTAGCTACAGTCATACCAGTAGCATCGATTGATCCAGAGCTCATAGCAGTAGCAACAATATTGGTAATAGTTGCTAATGGTGCGTATAAACTAGCAGAGCTAACTTTTGTATTTACAAGAATATTTGAGGTAGTAATATTTGTAGTAATAATATCTGGAGTGTAGAAAGATCCTGCTGTAAGGGAACCTATAATAACAGCATTTCCTTTTACATTAAGATCTTGTTTAGTTCCAATACCACCATAAACAATTAATGCACCTGTAGTATCATTTATACTTTCAGTAGAGTTGGTGATAGTAGTAATACCTGAAATATTTGTAGTGAATAAGTTAGAATTACCTTGTACAGTGGCACCTCCATATAAAAATAGTGAAGCTGAGCTTAAGCTACTTGCAGTGGAGTCTAAAATAGAAATAGGTTGGTTAAAGAACAAATTAGAGTAGTATAAGTTGGACATGTTTTATAATATTAGTAAAGAAAATAATTAAACGCGATATCGCGTTTAAAAATATATAAAAATATCAATGTATTAATATGATTTTATAACAAATAAAATGCGTATACGGTGGTTTAGTTTAATTTTAAAACATTTATTCGGATGTTGCTTGTTCATAACTAGGAAGATCTATAGTTTCACTAGGTGTAGATGGGGTTGTTGGGGTAGACAATGTATCACCTGTTGTTTTTTGTGATGTTGAATATAAATAGTACGCTACACCACCAAGACCAGCACCGACTACTTGATGATAATCCTTGATCATTTTTAATTTAGAATCTTGTACATCTTTTAAAAGATAATCTGGAGCGATGAATAAAATAACACCTAATGCTGCTAATACTAAACTAATAATTTGATACATACTGTTTATAATACAAATAAATAAAAAATATTTCGAAAATAACGTTAAAGTCTGAAAAATTGATTTAAAAGTAATTTTCTTTTTATATAAATGCGAAACGTATTTATGGGAATTGTTTCCCTTTTAGTTAATGTTAATAGTCAAGTCGTGATAGATAACGGAGTTTGTTATAAAATTGACAATGGTGTTCGTGCAATTGAAGATTGTCCACCTGGTACACTACCACAATTACCACAATTACCACCAGGACCATCTACTACACATGATAATACAGATGATAATCCAACTGGTCACGAAGCAAATTCTACTAGTTCTACCACTACAAGTTTATTCCCAACTTCTACGAGTTCTTCTTCTGACAATGTTTCAAGTAATGCTATTGAAATGTTTTCGGGTATGGCATTGGGATCTGTCCTTTTTGCATTTGTGTTTTTATTTTAGATACTATTTAATTAACCATTATTATATTAACATTATATAATAAATGTTAATGTTAAATGAAAACCTGAAAATTTGTTTAAAAAAATCATTATAATCAGTTATTTTTATTTAAAGGAATATTATTTTACTCATTATATATAGAATGTTAAGGAGTAGTATTTTAGGACATGAATTTATAAATTACAGAAAAAATACTGACAAACATACTAGAACTAAATTTAGTAGTAATGTAAGATCACAAGGTATTGGGTATATACCAATAGTTGTTGATTCGGTAGATACAGAATTAAGCAAAGCGTTAGCGACAAAAGATGAAATGTTTACCAGATATTTAAAATATGGTTTCGAGATAATGATCCATATGGATTTAACGGTAGCTGATTTGATAAAAGAAATTAAGATTGAATTGGTAAAAAAAGATTATGAATATGGATTTTTATCAATTGGATTAGAAGATGGTACAATACCAGATGCATCATTGGAATTGGGTGTATTATATAAAAAACATAGAAATAAAGATGATAAAATTTTATATGTATTATTGACTCAAGAAAAAACAATGTATGGATATATAATGTCTATAATAAAATACTTGACAAATAATTTAAAGTCTTTTTTTGTAAAAGATCCTTGATTTAGTTAATTTATGATCTCTGGGATTTTTGTATGGGGTTTGGCATTCTAAATTTTTTAGGTCTAGGTTTGAGATGAGGTAGAGATCTAGGTCTAGGTCTAAGATGAGGTAAAGATTTAGGTATAGCTCTAGGTCTAGGTCTAAGCGGTTGACGTAGGCGGGTCGGGATATGTCTTGGTCTATTTGGCATTTTCATTTTTGGTTTTTTACTATGCCCATTATTATCCCGATCGTGCCCATTATCATCCCAATCGTGTCCATTGTCATCCCAATCATGCCCATTGTCATCCCAATCATGCCCATTGTCATCCCAATCATGCCCATTGTCATCCCAATCATACCCGTGATCATACCAATCATAACCATGATCATACCAATCATAACCATGATCATACCAATCATAGCCGTAATCATACCAATCATAATCTAAATAATTATGATAATACCACCAAGGATAATCATGACATTGTGGCCAATAGTAATGATAATCGTCATATCCATTTATAGGGCGTGGGCGGGGTTTGTTAAATTTTCTATTCATATGTTTATAATTAAACAATATATATTTTTTGCGTGTTTTGTACGCAATAAACATAATATAAGAAATAAATGTATTAGACGTAATTGCAAGTTGAAACAATACAATTTTGATCAATGTTTGCAACTATACTACATCCGACTTGTGATAATTGTGATGAAACTACAATAAGATAATGTCCTATTTGATCTGGTGTTACATCGACATTTCCAATTAAATTTTTTTCATTAATCCAAGCATTTACAGCAGTATTTATATTACCAGTAGTTGAACCATATACTCCAAAAAGGTTTTGACCATGTGCAGTATCTAAATAATGTACTAAATTACATCCATTTTCTGCTAAATTTTTTGACCAAGCTAATGCCTCTAATGACATAGAATCAGACCAGGTAAAATCCGTGAGATTATTTAATCTTCTTTCCGTATTTTGCAATTGTAACAAGGAATCTATATTAGTTTGAGTAATGTCAGAAACTATTAATTTAGGAGTCGGAGTGGATATTACATTAGGTACAATGGTACTAGATATAAAGGTAGGTGCAATGGTACTAGATACAGTACTAGGTACAATGGTACTAGATACAACGGTACTAGATACAACGGTACTAGATACAACGGTACTAGATACAACGGTACTAGATACAATACTAGGTACAATAGTAGATACAATGGTAGGTACAACGGTACTAGATACAATATGTGTAGAAGAAGTCGGTACGATTGATGTCTGTACGATTGTTGACGTTGATACGATTGTTGACGTTGATACGATTGTTGACGTTGATACGATTGTTGACGTTGATAATAATGTATTTAATAAAATAGATTTAAGTGAATTGAACCTCTCAATTCGTATATGACGATTTTTTACTTTACGATTTTTAGCACGTCTGATTTTACACACCATTTATATATTAAAAATACATATCTTTAAATAGGGTTAGTATTTAAAAATTGAATTATTGTAAATTGATATATTTATTAATATGAAAACCAAGGTTATTAATTTTGTTGCAGCACCATCCTCTGGTAAGAGTTTAATGGCAGCTTTGATATTTTCAGAGTTAAAAATGAGACATTATAAAGCTGAATATGTACAAGAGTATGCAAAAACTTTAGTTTGGCAGAATCGTCTAGATGAATTAGCTAATCAATATAATGTATCATTGGAACAATATAAAATGATAAAATCGGTTAATGGTCAAGTGGATTATATATGCTTAGATTCACCTCTTTTACTTGGATTGTATTACAATAGATATCATGAAGACAATGTATGTAATGTAAAAAAAACAGAAGATATGATTTTGTCAAAAATGAAAGAGTTTGATAATATTTACATATTTTTAGAAAGAAATGAAGAGTTTCCTTATGAAACAGAAGGTAGAATTCATACAGAAGAGCAATCAAAAGTAATAGCTGATCAATTATTAAAAATGTTGGATGAGTTAAGTATTCAATATAAATGTTTTCGTTCTGATAGAAAAAATGTAAATGATATACTAGCTTATATTTTAGATTCTAAATGATAATAAAAGAAAACTGAAAAAAATAGGAAATGATCTATGTTTAAAGTTTTAGTAATATAATATATATATGGTTGATTTTAGACTATTTTTAGTGTTGTGTGTAATATTATTACTAGTTATACCAATTATACTACAATACATTTATGGTTGGAATGTTTTTTTTTCGATAAACCAAAAAAATTATAATATAAGTGTGTATGGGTTTTATCTTTTAGGTTATGTATTACTTCAGTTTGTATTTGCTGCAATAAATAATATAAAGTTGCAGAAATCGCAAAATGATACAAGAAGATCGGCAAAAATTATAAAACGAACAAATATTATGGTTGTTGGGCATAAAGAAGATCCTGAATATTTTAGAATGTGTTTAGAATCAATTAAAACAGTGTCGAGTAGTGTAGTTAACTTGAACAAGATATTTGTAATTATAGATGGTATAGATCCGAGTGATAAATATATGGTAGATATTTTTTACAATGTGTTTGATAATACTACAAAAAAAATATTTCATTTACAATTATTAGAATCATCAACTTCAGATGAAGTGTTAACATTAAATATGTTAGACATTCAGCAAAATGATATAATATGTATTAGTCAAGCTCACGGTGGAAAAAGATGTGCAATGATGACAGGTTTTAGGATAACTTTACTAGAAAATGTATTGTTTAATACTGGTATTGATACTATTTTTTGTACAGATAGCGATACAGTGATAACACCTGAATGTATAACAAATATGTATGGTCATTTTGAATCAGATAGAATAGGAGCAGTTGCAGGTAATTTAGGTATTTATAACAAATACGATTCAGTTGTTGCATTTATGAGTGCAATACGATATTGGTATGCTTTTAATATGGAAAGAGCATATCAATCTTTTACTGGAAGTGTATTATGTGTATCTGGTCCAATTGGAATGTATCGTATAACAGATTTAGAACGGATAATAGATGAATGGAGTGAACAGAAATTTTTAGGGAAATTATGTACATATGGTGATGATAGACATTTGACGAATCAGATATTAGGTTTAAAAAAAAATGTTATATACGTATCAACTTCATATGCAGAAACAGAGACTCCTAGTAGTTGGTATCGATTTTTTAAACAACAAACACGATGGAACAAATCTTCATTTAGAGAATTTTTTTGGACTATTGCGATATTGGATAAACACTCATTATTTATGACAGTAGATTTAGTATATGTATTAATCTATCCTTATATAGTTATGAGTTATTTGATGTATATTTTATGGTATAAGACAGTATTCGAATTAGGTTTTTATCTATCTATTGTGTTATTATTGGGGTTAATCAAGTCAGTATATGGTACAATAATGAGTGGTAAATATGAGAATATGTTTTACTTTACATATGTTTTCATGTATATTACGACAGTATTTCCTTCTAAAATATGGGCTTTGATAAATATAAATGATAATTCGTGGGGTACTTCATCTAGAAAAATAATGTCTTCAGATGTATCATTTGACATAATTGTTCCATTAATATGGAATTGTGCTTTAATTGGTGGATTTGCATACAATATATGGCATAGTATTAAATTAGGATTAGTTTTTACAGATTATCTATTGTTGATAGTTGTGTTTACAATTTTAAGTTTATGTTTAATAATTATGTATTTATATGTAAGTGTAAGGAGGAATAATAGATCACAAACTAGAAAAGTTGAGTAATAATAAAAATTTTATAAATAAAAATTGAAATTATTTATAAAATTTTTAAAAAATAGAGATGACTACTTTAGTGCAAGTTGATAATTTTTTACAATATTTAGTAGATAAATATTTTGTATTTGATCCAAAAGCTGAATTGGATGAGTCTAATACAATTGATGATATTAGTATTTTAAGACGACATATTGGTACAGTTGTTGTAAACGTTAAAAAAGTTTCAGATGAGATTATGATTGAATTATGTAAACAAATTTTCCAATTTTTTCGGTGTTATAATATAGGTTTACTTGTGGATGGTAGTTTTGGTGATCAATTATGTGATATAGATGCTTCTAAAATTTATATGAATTATAAGCGTTATAAATGTTCATCTACTAGTCAGACAAGAGAAAGGGAGACATCTTTAATACTTGACAATACACTAAATACAAATGATACGTATTATGTAGATTCTTTGGAAACGATTACAACACAAAATCTAAATAACAAATTTGGTGACTATATTAAGTCAGGAAAACTAGATGATAATTTTAGATATGAATATAGATTCAGATTTGCAAAAGACAGTCGTGTTTATAAATTTAGTTTGTATGATTATAAAAATGACAATGGTGAATTTTATCAAGATGATGATATTTACTGGCACATTGCATCAAACACTGATAAAAAGGATGTAAATACAAGTTTTGTAAAATATATACTTAATGATATACACGATACACACGACACGACCAATACACACGACACAGAGTGTTGTTAAAAATAAATTGAAATTAATTAGTTTTATGTAGTAATTAAAATGAATTCATTAGTAAAAGATATGGATAATATGGATATTGTAGATTCAAAATATAAAAGCAAGTTTTTATTAGATAACAATTTAAAAAATGATTGTTGTTATTTTGTTGCAAAAGTTCAGTTGAATTTTTACCAATTGTGGAGTATGTTTTCTGAATTACCTTGTATTTATGAATCTACAAAGTGTAAATACGAATGGAAATTTTTACATTTAAGAACAGGTGCAGTATTTAGTATTTATGACTGGAAAAATAAGAATAATTTGTTAAATACAAAAACTTGGTATATTGGTGGATCAGTTAATGATAAAACAATTGTTAACGAATTCTTAATGGTATTATGTGATGCAATTGAGTGTTATAACAAATATTATAAAGTACCAATTGAAACAAAAACGTTTCAAAGTGAAGTTCCTCAAGTACAAGATGCATTAGATTCTATAAAAAGATCAATAGTTGATAATCGTGAAACATTGAAAAATTTATGAATTACAAAATGAATTACAAATGAATTACAAAATGAATTACAAAATAAAAAATTGAATTTTTTTTAGATTTTAGTAATTTTTATCAAAATGTATACTGTTATTAGTTATAACAATTCTCGCAACAATGGAACTGTCAAGTTTTTAGAAGTTTTTTCTAGTTGTGTAAAAGCCATCAGATGTGCTAGAAAATATGCCAATTTCGAATACGGAGAACAAAATGTTACTGACCATATTAGTCAACATTTTGTTGATATTAAGGATGTTATTATTGAATTTACATCATCTCGCAGAGTTAAAATGGATGTGTTTGCTGTAGTTACTTTACCAGCACAAAACGACGATGACATTGAAGATGTTAATTCACAAGCTGACACAGAAAATGAAAATGACACAGACATTGAAAATGGAAATGAAAGTGAAAATGAAAGTGACACAGGCATTGAAATTGAAATTGAAAATGAAACTTCAAACAATGACAATTTTGACGATATATATGATTACAATGATTACGATGATGAATATGATGGCAGATATGATGAAATATATGATGACAGATATGATGAAAGAGAAGATTATGGATACGATGGTGGATACGAAGATGAATGTTTTGAATGTTTGGATCTTTAAATGTACAATTTTTTTTGATTAGTGTTTGATATAAATTTAATAAAATATTGATAAATTTATATTTGTTATCGTTTAGTATTTTACAATATTTACGCGTATATTATCATTTGTGTCGAATATAATTCCTGTTCCACCATCTACAAAGAATGATAAAGTATGAGTTCCAGCAGGTAATGAACCTGTCCATTCTAATGTTTGTAGAGATGAGTGTAAATTTTGATGTACGGTTTGTTTAATAAAAGTGGATCCATCATGATGGAATGGTGATCCGTTAATATACATTACAAAACGTCTTAAAACAAATGAAGATGATGTATAACAAGTTATTTGTGCACGTATGTTTACAATAGTTGTATCTGTTAATTGGAATGCCATCGGCCATCTACCATTGATTATAGAACCGTTGAATTTACCATTTCCTTCAACTGAAGAATTATCTAATATGCCTTCTGTATATGCAGTACTATCATATTTGAATAAACGCAACATATTTAGCCCAGTGTTTAGACCAGAACCTGTTGGAAATAAAAATTTATAAAACGTGTAGTCTTTACTACCATCAGGTATTTTAGCTGCAAAATATCCATTGTAATTAAGAGCAGTAAATATTTCATTTGTTATAATATCTGTATAAGTAGAATCATCATTACTTCCTTGTATAGTTATTGTTAGTGGATCTTCATTGTTAATTCGGCCTTCTAACAATACATATCGAACTTCTTGAGAAATTGGTAATTGTACTTTAATCCAAAAGTCTGAATTTTCACCAGATGTAGACCAATCAGTTGGATTAGTTACACTACTTAAACATTTATAAGCAGCATAAGATGCACTGAATTCTGAACTTGCAGATACATAATAATCACCATCATTACCAGATTCTGGGCCATTTGATGTCATAATTGGCATTACCAGATTCATAGCATATACTTCTACTGGTGTAGGACCACTTGAACCAGTAGTGACTCCGCTACCTCCACCTCCTCCTGTAATAGTTGCAGCAGACCATTTTGTACCATTCCACACAAGTGATTGTCCAGATGATGGTGTCATTATTGAATCGACATCTTGTAAAGATTTGATACTTGCAATAATTGATGTGGGTGTGATACTTTCACAAGTTATATTTTTTGAAACACCAAGGCCTCCTTGTAAGACAACAGACCCTGATGTTTTACCAATAGATTCAGTTGTTGAGTAAAAGGATGATGTATTATTTGAAAATTCAAGGAATGTAGTTGGCACGACATTTGTGGCACTAGGGATATCAGCAAAAGTGATTTTTGTTCCAGTATAAGTATACAAACCTATACCACCACCTCCGGATAAACTTGCATTTGCTATAACAATTCTATTAGTAGATGATTCGGTAAAAATAGATCCATACCAGTTTCCATCATTACGTTCAAGTATAATTTGACCATTCAAGTTTCCACCGGTTTGATTGTTAACATAACCTATAGCGAGCGCTGCTGAATTTTGTATTGTTTGATTAATACCGAGGATAGGGTCACCTTGTAGGTACATACTGCATACTTTTTCTGTAGTTATAGAATTTTGTGCTGATAGAGTAGAGTTAGCAAAGAAATTAGTTGCCCAAAATGGGACTGTACCTCCGATGGAAGTAGTATTATCAGTGAATATACTAGGTACGATATTTAATATATTACCAGATGTTGTATTTGGCGAAGCTGCAAAATTTGATCCTATATTAACACATTTTTTTACAGATACATTGTTAGATACTATAATGTTTGATGATGTTATTGATGTTGTCACGATATTAGGAACAGTTATATTTGAACCTATAATATTTGTCAAGTTTGATGTGGCACTTACTACTAAATTTCCAGTTAATAAGTTATTACTATTAACGGTACCAAAAATAGAAGTTCCTGTGACTTGAAATGAAGCGGTTGATATATTTGTAGCACGTACATTTGTGACTAATAAATTAGTTGTGGTTTGTGTTGTATTGTTTACAAGTGGGACTACCAAGTTAGTACTTACATATATACTTCCAGTACTGAGATTATTACTATTTACTGTACCAAGAACTGATACATTTGTTACTCTGAGATTTGAAATAGTTGATGTATTTGCAATTTGGTTATTAAAAGTTACAGTAGAACTAGAATGAATATTTCCGGTACTCAAGTTTGAACTACCAACAGTTCCAAGTGTTGCAATAGTGTTTACAACTAAATTGGAAGTTGTTATATTACTAGTATTCAAGTTGACTGTTGTAATGTTTGTATTAGCGAGGTTTGTATTAGATATATTAGGGACAGTTGTGTTTGTCATTATGGTATTTGTTAAATTTGTTGTTCCTGTAACTGATAAACTTCCAGTGCTAACACTAACAGAGTTGACTGTTGTTTGAATACTTGTACCAGATACTCGTAATGTAGCTGTTGTTATATTTTGTAAGATTATATTTGTGGTTGTGATGTTACTTGTACTAATATTTGTTGCGACAATATTTGAAGTTGTAAAATTAGTGTTTAAGAGATTAGTTGATGTAACATTAGAAAAGTTTGAATTTGTTCCATTGATAGTTGTAGTTGTTATATTACTTGATGTTATATTTGTTGTTCTTACATTTGTTGATTGTATATTACTTGATGTAAAGTTTATATTCCACAAGTTTTGTGTTGTCACGTTTGTATTAAGTACAGTTGATGTATTTATTATTAAATTTTCACCCGTAATTGATGTAATGTTTCCATTTGTAACGTTTATATCAGTAGATACGACTGATGATGATAACAAGTTGGATGTTGTAATATTTGATAAAACAGCAGATGATCCAGAAACGTTTGTCAATACTAAATTTGTTGTAGTTGTATTAATAGCTTTAACTTGCGTAGTTATTAAGGAAGATGTGGTAATATTTGTAGTGGAAAGGTTAATAGTATTTATATTATTCGTAATTTGTAATGTAGAAGCTGATATGTTTGATGTTAGTATATTCGTATTTGTAATATTTGTAGAAATACAGTTAGATGTAGTCAAGTTTGTCGTATTTATATTAGATGTTATTATACTTGATGATGTAATATTAGTATTTACTAGATTAGTTACTGTTGAATTTGTATAAGCACCATTATTTGCAGAAACTGATCCAAAATTAGATGTTCCTAAAATTTTTAAATTTCCTAATGTTACATCACCATCAATATTAACATTATTTGCAACATTTAGTTCATTTCCTAACCATACTTTACCACTTATAGATGCACCTCCAAGTACTGTTAAACTACCGCCTGATCCAACTCCTGTAGATGTAGTTGTATTTGTTATATATAATGGCGCACTGCTTTGTAAACGATTTGATTCAAAAGATACTTCTGATATTGCTACAAGTGGATTTGCACCATCACCCATAACTATTTTATTAGCTGTGAAACTTGTTTTGCCAGTACCTCCATATGGAACTGTTATAGCATTTGCAGACCACGTACCAGAGTTAATATTTCCCAATCCTGTCACGTGTGATAAATTACTATTTACACTAAATGTAGTTTCTGCTTTGTTTAAACCACTTCCTGCATAAATTTCAGAAGATGTAAGATTATCATCAACGTATTTTTTTGTAGCAGCATCATCGTCTTGTGAAGGTCTTCCAACATTCTCTATACGAGCATTATTGGTATGAATAAATTTATAAACATTTACTCCACCCAAATCGTATGTCATTCTACTACTTTTATGACGAGACATTCTTACTTATATATATATAGTAAAATAAGTTTACAAAAATAAAAAATTGATTTTTTTTTGTAATTTGATTATAATTACAAATGTCTACTATGTCTGTTATGTCTGTTATGTCTACTAAGTCTGTTACTTCAAATTTGAGCAGTAAATTTGAAAAAGAATTGGTTAAATTTATCGCTTGGGTTAAAACCACTGACTATAAAGTTAGTGATATTGTTGATGGATCTGAATTAGAATGGAAAAATGTGAATCTTGAGAATTTTGAAGAACCTGGTCGCAATAAATTGGAAACTTACATTAAGGAATTAATGAAGGTTTATTTTGTTAGTAGGGGTGGTGAAGAAATCAATGATATAAAACTGATGACAAAAGAATTCCGTGAATACAAACCTAAACGATCAATTGTTGATACTGAAAGTGAAGGTACAAGTGAAAAAAAGAAAAAATCAATTGAAAAAAATGAACGACCAATTAAACGATCAAAAAATATTGAAAAAACTAAAGTAGTTGTATCAGAATCTTTTAATACAAATGACACTTGGTATTTACAAACTTTATCCGAATCAACTCAAGATCTTGTTAGTATCTTTGGTAACCCAATCAAAAATTCTAAACAAGATGATTACGAGTATGAATGGAAAATAATGGTTGGTGAAAAGACGTTTTCAATTTACAATTGGTTAAATTATGATAATCAATTTTACGAATTTCAAGATAACGAATGGTATTTAGCAGGTGTTGAAGAAAAATCCAACGAAGAAAAATACTTGATTGATTATATCAAACAAAAAGGCGATTTAAATATTAAACAAACAACTAACAAAGAATCAAAGAGTGAATCCAAAGTAAAAGTTGCAAAGATTAAAGAGCAACCATCAAAAGTCGAACCAGTACAAACAGAACCAGAATTTGAACTAGAAGAAGAAATTGAGGAAACTGGAGAAGTTGATATCAAAGAAACAAATTTTGAATTAGATATCGAATTGGATTTGATAGAAGATGATGATTTGGAAATTAACATTGACGATATTGATTTTGATTTTTAAATAAAATTAAACAATTCATTTTAAACAATTTTTATATTAAACAAGATTAAACCACGTTTTTTATTTTGTATAAAAAGCACAATAATTACGTATTTTTTTTTTCTTGGTGTATAGTATACCAACAAAACAAAATGTCAACACAAGGTAATTTTCAAACTCAAGATCAAGATCAATTGCAAGCTCAATTGCAAGGGCAATTGCAAGGGCAATTGCAAGGGCAAAACCAACAAGATGAATTGAACGATTTTACACCAAATACAAATACAAATATAATGTTACAAATTACGCCACGTGCAAGAACATATTCAAGTTCATCGTCTAGCTCTTCAAGTTCGAGCTCTTCTAGTTCGAGCTCTTCTAGTTCAAGTTCTTCTAGTTCAAGTTCTTCTAGTTCAAGTTCAAGTTCTTCTAGCTCAAGTTCTTCTAGTTCAAGCTCTTCAAGTTCAAGTTCTAGCTCTGATAGTACAGTTTCTACATCAACAATGGTTCAACAACTATCATATGCTGGAATAATTTAAAAAAATATCTGGTAAACTTAATAATATGAGGAATAAAATTAAAGTATTATAATTGCGTTGACCTGAAATCGTAATATACAATACGACTGCTGCAATTAGTATTAATGATGAAATAGTAATATTGAATGAGCCAATTCTAAAGACTGATAAAGTAGTGATGTAACTGCTTCTAACATGGTCGTCTACATAAAAGTTTGATAGGATTTTATTGATAATAATAGGGTGAGTATTTGATACATTATTTGATACATTCGAATCAGTTGAAGATTGATATAATAAACGTGGTTTGGTAATATAATTATTTAAAATTCTTTTACTATATAAATGTTGTATACAATAATCTATATGGTTATGTATGTTACCATCTAAATTTTTTACAAGTTTTTCAGCACCAGATTTGCTGATAACATATGCATGTGTTGCAAGTGCTACATTTGGTTGTTTAACATAATCGTTAATGTCTTTATATTCTGCTGACATATTTAAAAGCGACATTGATATTGTAAAAAAGTTTGGTGTATTATCAGAACCTAGAGATCCTAAATATAAAACATCAAAGTCTTTTGGTGTTTGTTCTACATAAAATGGTATGACTTCTGCTAAATTATAAGTTATGTCATCTAAAATAATATCATCTTCAAATATGATAGCATATTTTTTATCTGTTTTTAGGAATGTTTTCCATACATTAACATGAGATAAAGAGCATCCAATAGAACTCTTGGGGCCGAAAAAACGATAGAATGTTGTAAAATGACGTTTTATTGTATCATCTGAACACTTTTTACCATCAATCCCATTTGACAAAATTGGATTTAGGTTATGTTTATCTGATAAAGTTTTTAATAATTTTTTTGGGTATTTTAAACTTATAATATAATTAACATAATCCGTCGATTGTTTTTTTTGTATCATTTTAGTGTGTGATATCATTAAAATAATACTATGAAATTAATATTTGTAAATAGACAAATTAATCAGATGTCTGTGAATTGTCAGTTGTATTGTCGGTTGCATTGTCATTGTCATTCAAATTGTCATTCAAATTGTCATTCAAATTGTTATCTAAATTGTTATCTAAATTGTCATTCAAATTGTCATTCATCTTTGTTTTTTCATTGATCGTGGTTTCTTTTTTAGTATCATCTTTATTTTTTTTAGGTCTACCTCTTGGTGTTGCTACTGCAGAACTAATAAGTGGTACTGTATTAGGTGGTGGTAGTATATTTGGATGTTGTTTTTTAAGATGTGTTTTTAATATTTTTTCAGTTGATAATTGTGCAGAACAGATATGACAACTAAATTGTTTAAGTTCAACGTTTGTGGCTTTACGTTTAAAAAAGTTGTCTAACAAACTAAAACTTAGTTGTGAAAGTGAATTTACATTTGCTTTAATTATATCAAGATGATGACGGAAGGTTTGAATATAATAATTGTATTCTATTTTGATGTTTTGATATAATCGTTGATCTAATACAATTGAATCATTTGTTTTATCCTTTAGTTCTTGGTGCATATTATAAATAATATTTGTTGCCAATTTAAATGCATTCGAGTCAAATTGATGTGAATGTACGAATACAAGGATATTTTTATCAACAATATCTATTTCAAAATGTTGTTTATTGGCAATACCTCCGAAAGCATTACATAAGATTCCTGAACAATTATTTTGTTGAATATCATTGTAAAATTTATCAAGATCTCTTTTTGGAACAGTTTTACTTCCAAAATTTTTAGAGTCAATTAAAATGATTGGTTTATCTTCTTTGACAAGCTGAATATCTCCAGAATTTGCATTATGAGATGTATCTAATACTTCTGTATCTTGAAATGTATCTGTTAATACGTTCAGTAGTACAGTTTCAGCAACTTGACCTTTTTTAGAGGAATTATTAGAAAAATTTTCATTTATAGAATTTACAGAGTTTTCAATAGAAACAATTTTGTTATTAATAGAGTGTGAATCTAAGGATCTTTCAAATGTACTTTGGATCGTTTTAAAAATCTCCAAATTTTTACGATCAATCTCATTTAATCGTTGTATATTAATGATTTCTATACGTTCTTTAAGATTATCAAAAACTGCTTTAAGATCACTGTTTGAATCACGTTTACCTAGTTCTTTTTGTAGTTCTAAAAATAAAGATTTTAATTCATTATTTGTAGTGTCTTTAATGGTGTCTAATTTACTTTGTAAAATAGAATGAGTTGATGATATATTTGATAATTGAGTTGTTTGTTGCGAAATTGCATTTCGAATTTCATCTAATTTATTGTAAAGAACATTAGTATCTGAAGATTTTGAATCGAGAATTTTATCTACCTCAATGTATGTTTTAACAAAGTGTACAAGATTTTTACTTGTAGAAGTAAAATAAGATACGATAGAGGAGTCTGTTAATAATCTTTCCACATCAGATGTATATGTTTCAAGTGACATTTGAGATCCAAAGAAATCTTATTTTTAAATAAGTTAATTATAGTGGCCAGTATCGTGTTACATTATTTTGGTTTTCATATGTGAGTAACTGTTCTAATGTAATAGAGCTTTCATTTGTCAAGTTGTTTTCTGATTTAATTAATTCTATAAAAATTTTACTTGGATAATAATGTTCTGTTGGTAATGGTGACAATAAATCTAAATATTTATCATATAATTGTTGGAATGTGATTTCATCATTTTGGTCAATATCAATTTCAGAAAAATTTAAAAATAAATCTGGCATCGTCTCTTTTTTAGTATTATAGTCTTCTTTTGAAATTATAGATGTTGGTGTATAATCTTGTGAAAGTTGTGAAAGCCAAGGTGGTACAAAACGATTATAAGAGTTTATAGTATCTTGTATACAACTATCTATAATTTGTTGTATAGTAATAGATCCTGTATTATTTGTATCTATAGTATTAAAAAAGGCTGTTGTTCTATCAATTAAATCTTGTGTAAGATTTGCGTAAGTACTCATTTTATTATACTATTATATAATAAAAATATTTTTTGATTATTCAATTAATATTAACGTCCGTAAACTTCAACTCTCATACTTCTGTTAAGCCCTACTGTACCACAACATCCATACCAATCACCGCCACTATAATTGGTATTGTCCATACCTATACCACCGAATGCATCTATACTTGTGAATCCTTCTTCATTATTCCACAGAAATCCCCATCTTACTGCTCTATTAGCACCCAAATGAGAACCACCACCAAAAACGTGTCTATATGCAGCTCCTTGGTGAGACCATATACTTGAACTCCATCCAGGATACCAATAAGGATTTGGGGAAGCAATAACATCTCTACTTGTTTGAAAACCTGAAAGTGCTGTTGTTTTATAATTTCCGATCCAATTATCAACCTTCCAGCACCATCCTTCTTGTAAATTTAAAGAACCTCCATTTTTGCCTAAAACATTAGTATAAGATTGGGATGGGACATCTGGCCAAATAGCCATAACATCTTTTATGTAACCATAATTAAATGCGTCATATTTAGCATCACCATCAACACGATGAGTAGCAGTTGGGTTTAATGTATTATTAGTTGTCCAATAATTTGCAGAGTAACCGAATGTTGTTCCTCTAGCTGTTTTCATCAACATCATCCAACCACCACCATCATAACAATCATTCATTAAGCAATATGTTGCAGTACTTATACCATTTAGGCGTATATAATAAACTCCGTCTGTATTAGTATTGGTAATATCTTTAATAACCTTGGCACTTTCTGCAGGGAATGATGTATTCGTACCAGTTGAACTAAAGATGTATCCAGACCAATTAGATATAGCACTACCTCCTGGTGGTGTGAATGTAAATGTACCGGAACCAGCTACGTATAAACGCAATTCACTAATACAAACATATGAATTATCATTACGTGCATCATTAAGACTGTATCTTGAACTTTCTACTCTTAAACGGAAATAACTATACGTCGTTGTATTTGACGTAGGTGTATATTGTCTCGTTTCATTTGCTGACCAATCTTCAGTTCTATTCGATTCTAAATCAACCCAACTTGAACCGTTGTTTGATCCTTGTAATCTCCATATACGTGGATACCATATATTTGTTCCGTCAGTTGTATTTCTAGATGTTATAGAATAATTTGCCAATGTTATAGGTGTTGGTAATTGAATTTGAATCCATTGAGGTGTACTTGCTGAAATTGAACCATTTTGATTGGCAGAATGCCAACAATCATTAGCATAACCGTCTAGGAATTCGTTTGATTTGTTAAATGCTCTCCAAGAAGGAACACCACTGCTTAATTCCGAACTCGCACTTGCAATATACGTTCCATTACCATACACTTGACTGGAAAGTGTAGTAGTAGCTGCTGTAAGTGCTGAGGGTGGGTATTCTTGTGAAGTTTTACCATAATAAATATTAATACGATAGTATGTACCAGATGTCATTGCATAAGTAGTTCCTGAGCCGGTTGTTAACAGATTTCCATTTATATAAACGTGACTGTATCCTCCAGCATTTGTACTTGTAAAAGTCCAATTTCCAGTTTGATTTGCAAGGAACCAACCTTCAGCAAATGCGCAATGTGAAGCGTCTGCACTACTGACAGGTACGTGTCCATTAGTTAGTTGGTAAAGACTTGATGTATCAGTTGTTCTACCAATTGCTCTATATTGAATTGATTCAAGAGGGACAGCATTTAAGATCCATTGATCCAAAATCCACAAATCGCAAACAAATATACCAGATGTAGCTCTTACAATTAATCGGAAATATCTATATGGTATGGGTTGTCCGGTTGTGACAAATGTTTGTGCACTACCATAAGTAAAACTTGCAGTTGTAGTGTCATAAATGTTTGTCCAAGTACTGTTGTCATTACTTGCTGCAATGAGGAAACTCTTTGCCCAATAAGCTTGATCTGGCCACCAAAAGTTTAGGGAGAATGAATAAAGTACAATTGGATTAGGTAATTGTATTTGCAGCCATTCTCCACTTTGTGTAACTCCAGATACAGTTGTACTTACAGACCCAGTGTAAACACCTGTATTAACATCGTGTTGGGCCCCTGGACTCCAAATATTTCCCAAACTACCATTTGTACTAGTAAATGCTACGTATCTATCACCCATTTGAGGATGAGAATGAGTATTACTAGATGTAACAGTATAGTTTCCATCATAATGTGTACCAGATGTAGCGGTTGTTGCTCGAGTTAAAGATAATTTAGTAAAATATCTATATCCAGTTGTACCATCCCCCCCATATCCTAAGAACCAAGCATAATAGGTATAATCAGCTGGGGTTGTAATAGTAGTAGAGACAAAATACCAAGTCAATCCACCTACAATACGTGTTTCTAGAATAGTACCTAAATCATTCCCTGTAGAAATATGAGCACCACTATTAGAGTGAGCTCTTGAGTGAAACATAGCATCCGTTCCATTGTAATCATTTGATTTACTATACCAGCCACTCATAGTATAAGTTGTGTTTGCACTTAATTGTGGTGTCCAAGTCATTTCATATTCTGCACTTCCAGTTTGTGCTAATACATATGGGGAATCGCCTGGATTAGCTAATGTTATAATAGTATTTGATCCGAAACTTCCCCCTGCGTTGTATTGTGAAACATTTGTATTACCTACAAAACTTCCATTTGTTAATAATTCTGTTGTGCTTCCAACAATAGTTGTTGTATTAGATGTCAATGAAGTACGTGGAAGAGCTAGGATATTTGCAGAATTAGTAGTCATATCATAGAATTTCCAAGTAAATCCAGGAAGGAGACCTGGTGCACAAGTATTTCTTATACTACTGAATCCTTTACTTCTTGGAATTAAACTAGATGCTGAGACATTTGAATTACTAGGGATATAACTTAATTCTACAGCTCTGATTACTGTACTCATAGTAACACCTCCATTGTATGCACCTAACCCCCAAAAAGAACCGGAAGATGCTGCCCATGTAAGAATATTAGGGTCGTCATAGCGTATAATATCTTTACCATTGACATTAATGGTCCAAGTGTTAGTTGTAGATCTATTGTATTTGATTGTAACTGGTATAAATCTCTCGAGATCTCTCCATTGCGTTTCTGGTGAATATGCTAACTGTGCATGATTTCTAGCACTATCAGTATTTGCATTATTATTTAATAGATAAACTCCACATGGAAAATTACTATTTCCAGTATAAGCCTGAAAATTAATAATATACGCATTTTCACTACTTCCATAATTAGTATATCTATTAGCCCCTGGGTGCCCACCTCCTATATAGATAAATAATCCATCTCCATTGACAATAGCGGTCCATAAATCAAACGATAGTGTAAAACTATCATAATTTTGGATAGCAGTGTTATTATAGTATTGATTATATGTTGGCGATACAGTATAATCTGCTAAAAAGGAAAAGTCGTATGGTGCAGGATCTCCAATAGCACCAGGATAACTACCATATTGTTGGAATGTCATGACACTTTTCCAGTTTGTTTTATTACAAAGATATTGAGATGGTGTGTTATATTGTGATACTTGAGAATTGTTTATATAATTATTATTACTGTTTCCATATATAGTTGTTATTTCATCTTGTCGTAATACAAGATCATATATACGTGCATCTGCCATTTTACCATAAAAACCTCTAATAAAATAGTCACCATTTGTACCAAAGCAAAGTCTAGATTTACCTTTACCTGCATCAAAACCAGTTCCATTCAGAGTATTTTGTAATGTTCCATTGATGTAATATTTAACTTGATAATTAGAATCAAATGTAACAACAAAATGGTACCATGTATCAACTGAAACTGTGTAATAATAAGTAGACCAATAATTTGGTACTGCAAAGTTAAGAGATAATCTACTATTATTTCTGTCCCAATCTAGTTGCATAAGTGGTGTTGTTCTACCATATTCTGTTAAACTACAAAATGTTTCATATCCTGGATTTGGTGCTTCAGCATATACCCAGAAGGATATAGATAAAGGTATTCCAGGGATATCATCTACAATTAATCCATCAGTATATCTAGCCATAAATTGCATACAATTACTAAATACTGATCTTGGATTAGATGTAGAAATCCCTTGAAGATGACTAGCTGGAACAACAGGTCGTGAAAGGGCTTTACCTATAATACTAACATTATCATGATTTGTAGTTATACTTTTGGGGATTCCATAACTATTAGATTGTAACAAATAATTAGTAATAGATCCAATTTCAGTATCACTTAAAGATCGATCATATACATAAAGTCCTGACATGTGGAAATTTGGATAAGTATCAGAACTCCAATGACTTTTGGCAATGTAACAATTCGATAAAGTTTTATTAGTGATACTTGCAAAGGTACCGTTAGTCCATTGTATACCATTAAAGTACATTACTGCTGAATTATCTGATGCTGTATATCTAACAGTGACTACACACCAAGTATTATTAGGAGGTCTGTAACCATGGACAATACTATATGCGGTAGCACCATTAAACATGAAAAAATACATTTGAGAGTTATTAAAACCTAAAATGATATTATCATTTCCTTGACCATTTCCAAAATCAAATATTCTAGTATCTCCTGTGACTGATATTATTTTTATACAAGCTATAGCGGTAAAACCTCCATTACTAGCTACATTGATTGTTCTTGAACCAGCGTTCATAAAGTTTGGATTAGCAGAGTCAAACACTACAAAAGGTTGATCATTTAGAAGACTTCCATATGGTGTATTAAATTTCCCTTCTTTTCTAAAGAAAGGTCTATTAGCATAAGTTGTTTGGGAAAAATCACCCCACGTTGATATAGGAGTGTCTTGCTTAACAAGTGTTAATTGTCGAGCTGAACATTGCAAGAAAGGATTATGTGGTATACCATTTGTTATTTGTGATTCAAATTGTATCATATGCTTGGGTTTTAGTTTAGGCATAATACGATTTTTAATACTATAGTTTTCAGCAGGTGCAGAATACAAGTAAGCTTCTCGTGGTGTTAACATATTATTGATAACAATAACTTCATTGATAAATCCGTAAAAGTATTCCGAGTTATTTGATTTTCTACCTATATAAAAACCCCCGACAGCTACATTCATATTTGCCGGGTTATTATTACTAAGAGCTTTAAAATAACTACCATTTTCATACAAATCTATATTATAAGTTGTTCCTCCGACTAAACTATGATTACACACCATTACTATATTTCGGTTAGTATAACATCCACCTGCTTTATTAATTGTACAATCATTTGACTCGCCAGAAAAATATGTAAAATGATGTTCAGATTGTCTAGCAATTATAATACTAGATCTATTATGGTTTAGAAAACCAGCGTTATTTCCTATGTTTTGTTCACACACAACACCAAATAGATCATACTGTGAATTACATTGTGCTAACATAGTATATGCCATACTACCTTGTGTAAGAGGGGTTGCTGGATTAAATTTAAGTGCACTGACATCAGTAACATTTTGCCCTGCTAGAATACCACTACCAGAATAACTATTACCCATTTCAATAACAACAAGTCGAAAATAGTTATAAGTTGTTGTATTATCAATATTTGTGACAAAATACTGGGGTCTACCATCTGAACGCCACGTTGTTATACCACTATGATAAGATATACCGGTCCAAGTGCTACCATTTGTACTACCAAGTAATACAAAACGTCTTGGTGCTCTTACAGTTCCACTAGCAGTATTTGAACCGAAACTAAATGTTTTTACAGAAATAGATGTAGGCATTTGTATTTGCACCCAATCTCCTGTAATGGTACCTAGATTCGTGGTACTTGTAGAATAAACTGCATTATTATTACCAGAATCTAAAGCATAATTTCCAGCAGATTCCCACCATCCTGATGTTGAACCAAATGCGTTCCAATAATTATTACCACTAAAAGTAGAACTTGCACTACATATATAAGTACCATTACCATATGTTTGCCCGGTAACATTTGTTGTATTAGAACTGATTGTATTAGGTGGTGGATATTCGCACCCGACGGTAGCTGGATCTATTGTTAAAGAAGATGTCCCATTATAAGATATGTTATATTTAAAAGGTGAATATACGTTTGATTGAAATCCGTATTGAGGTTCATATTGTGAAAGAATTATTCTATCACTGTCAGATACAGTAGTATTCATAACATATAAATAATACATTTGGCTATTGTAGGCAGTACTTGTACCTCGTGCATCTCTACCAAGTAATTGTTGAGCAACACTTACATTAAGGCCAGTTCTGGTTGCTGTGTTTTGTTGGATATTATTAACATAAGTTGTTTGTGTTGTCCCATCGTGTTTAGCAGCGATTATATTTCCGGTACGGAATTGACCAAAATTTTGATCATTGCTATACCAAAAATTCGAATATGCAGTTCCATCGTTTGTTTTAGATATACCGAGATTATTACTATTATTTGTTGAAGTTCCACCAGAAGCAAATGCTACAGAATAATTTGGACTAGGTAAACTAACATCACCATGTTTAAAAATGAAAGAATAAGATGGGTTAGATCCAGTGGGGAATGGTCCTGTTGTGCTACCCATATTCATCCATTTATCAGTATTAAAGTCTATAACACCTACTGTTTGATTATAAAGGGGTTGGGAACCGATTGTAGTTTGTGTACAATGAAATCCATTACCACTTTGATCATACCATGTATCTACATATATTGTACTTGATGCTGCCCATGTTGAAAATGTAGTTCCTGTGGCATTAATGGATGTACCTAGGGATCCACTAGCGTTAGCATAAAAGTCACTTACGGCATTATCTGAACTTCTTCTGAATTTAATAGTAGGTCCAGTGTATGTATTACTCATTCTAAAAAGTCCATAAGCACCTCTAGTTGCTGTTCTACCAGCAGAACTAATAGCTTGTAAAACGTGATATGGTCCGATCAGGGGTTGGTTGGCATTTGTGCTTTGTGATACGTGTCTACCATTACCAGTTTGGTCGTACATTTTTGTTACGTGTCCATTATCAGTTCCTAACCAAGATTCAAAAGTTGTACCTTTTGCAAGATATTCAGTACCAAGATTTCCATCGATATCTGAATAAAAATCTTGAGTTGCATTATCACTAGATCTTCTTACATTAACCGAAGGTCCATAGTAACTAGAATTAACAAGTCTAACTGAATAAGCAGAACCTGTATTTTCTTTGCTTTTGGTAGAAATTTTATCTAAAAAGTATGAAGAATCGCTAACATATGCAGATTTTTTTATATCCGAAAGTTTGATAGCTCCAGTGCTGGGAAATGGCATTATTATATAATATATACATAATAATTTTGTTTAATTCAATGTAAATAAGTATTGTACTTTATTCAAGTTGGATAACATATCGTCTCTAATATTAAATAAATCAGTATCTGATGATTTTATATACTTTGGTAATTCATTTTTAAGATAATCAATGTATTCTTGCACTAATTCTACCACAGAGTCATCTGAAAGTTCTTTGATATTAAGTTTAAATCCATCTGGGAATGATGGGCGGTCATATCTTCCCATATAAACTTCTATAAAATCATCAATGAGTGGTTGGAGGTTATTGAATAGTTCACATGTTGCTTTATGTCTAGCGAAACTGGTGGTTTGCCAATGATATAATTTAATAGTATTTGACATGTGGAAAAAAAGTTTGATAATATTTTCGCAGCCCATATTGTTATAATTTTACTATAGAAAAAAAATTTACATAATTGGCATAATGCGTATATTAGTCTTTTTGTTTATAAATGTTTGAAATTTTGTATAGTTTTTTTTTTCTAATGTATATACAATGAATAAATACTTATTAGTGATATCAAAGGATTATTGGGGTACAAGTACCTCAGAGAGTACAGCATTAAGGTTTACGGATAGATTTAAAAATTTTGCGGGTATAAATGATATGAATGTGACCACATTATTTAACGGTGGCGTTACAGTATCAAATGTGAAAGATACAATATATAAAAGTGTCAAAGCAGCGTTAAGTTTGGATGTGGAAAAACCTAGATTGTATATTTATATGAATGGTCATGGTAATCAAATAATAGATACTAATGGTGATGAGTGGGTGAGTGTATATAATGGTGAAACTTCTATTGATGCTATGGATGAAGTGTATCAATTACCAGATGGTAATGTAGTAGATGATGATATAACAGATACAATAAATCGTGCGGTTATAGATTGTGGTGGTAATAAGAGGTTAATGGTGATATTAATCTCAGATCATTGTTCATCTGGTTCAATGATAGATAAGGTTGATGTAAAATATGATTGGGTAACTATAGGTTCATCGTTGGATAATCAAGATTCATACGTGACAGGGGATGGTAATGTGATGACGAATATGTTATTATCTGTGTTAGATAAGTGTAGTGGGGATATATTAGTTGCAGATTTTTACAAATGTTTAGATGAGGAGATGAAGATGTCATATATAGGTGAGATGCAGTTGTGTACATTGCACGTGTCACGTGAGAGTGTGTTATATGAGAGTATATGTTAGGTGGAGTGAAGAGGTGAGATAGAGTGTGTGTGTGAATGTGTGAAGTGGTAAACTTTGTGGTGTAAAATGTTGTGTAAAATGTGGGGTGGGTGTGGGGTAAAATGTGGTATAAAATGTGGTATGACGCCTAAACTTTGT
>Ga0209353_10000179_pt1 | contig 38343 bp, 19 predicted proteins | sample LauGreSpBDMM15SD_2_FD_187561 | JGI IMG/M metagenome (GOLD analysis project Ga0209353, IMG submission 187561) | Freshwater lake microbial communities from Lake Michigan, USA - Sp13.BD.MM15.SD (SPAdes) (version 2) | ecosystem: Environmental > Aquatic > Freshwater > Lake | place: Lake Michigan... | reverse complement strand
CCTGCTGTGATAGCTCTATAAGTAACAGTTTTTGCACTTAGATCAATTGCACTTGCCAGTTGTGTTGTGCCCACTGCGCCGTCTGCTATGTCAGCAGTTGCTATGGCTCCGTCTGCAATTTTAGCACTATTCACAGACAAATCAGCTAATTTAGCAGTGGTAACTGCACCATCAATAACTGATTCGCTTGTTATCTTTTTGAAACTTGAGTATGTGGCCATGGTTATCCTATCATGTGTCCGCTGAAAATATGGTGACCAGCATGGTGTCGACTGTTATAGTCGTGCCAGCGAATCCATACACTGGCGTATTCGCCTGCGTTCAGCTGAAATACTGAACTTTGAACTCCGCCGTCATCGTAGTTATTTCTGTTGCCGTGCATGTGTATGTTATAAGGTGTGCGGCCGCCTGGTAGCCAATTCACATTGCCATTACGTGCTATCCATGTATGCACATAACTTGGTGTGTTGTTATTGTCATTGAGTCTGTACCAAGCAGTGTGAAACACGTAATATCCTGCCACAGGTGCTGTGTATCTGCCATTGCTGGGATTCCAGTTTGATCCGCCGGTTTGGTGAGACGCATTGTTCCATCCCATGACACCTGCACATTCAAATGTGCCTGTACCGCCATAATTACTGGCATACAACCAACCAGTGGTTGCTGACACAGCAAATGCCGGATGATTGGGTCTACGAACTCGGCCAGCTTCATCAATAGTTATACCAGTATTGCCAGCGCCAACAATCCTAATGGCATTTGATTCAAGACTGATACCAGTAGCAGTATTTCCTGCGTTGGTAATACTTGGTGCTCCGGCACTGCCTGCTGCCACTACTAAATTGCCAGTCATGGTGTCGCCGGCCACATTTACTGGAGTGTATCCAAAATTGGCAGTTGATGCTCCGGATCCTAGTTTTATACCAGTAATGCCGCCGTCAGCAATATCACCTGCTACAATAGTTCTGTATGTGACAGTTTTTCCACTTAGATCAATACTACTTGCCAACTTTGCTGATGTAACTGCTCCGGTGGCAAAATCGCCAGCCGCAACAACAGTGGCCGCTATATCTGCGTTTGCAACTTGGCCTGTGCCAATATCTGCTGAAGTTAATGTTAAATCAACAAATGCATCACTATTAATCTTTTTAAAACTTGAATACGTTGCCATTGTTTAACCTTAAATTGTGAATATTCTCCAACCTCTAGTAGCATCATAGTAGATTAGATCAAAGGCAGCACCCTGTGTGGTCACTGTCATGTTACCACTAACATCGCTCATGATAGGTTGTCCGTTGCGAGCAACAGTTAAATTGTTTGTATTAAATGTGTTGGCCACATCAGCAAATCTAATAGTGTCTCCTTTCTGAGGAGCTACTGGCAATGTAACAGTTATAGCAGTACTGGTAGTGTTACACCATATAAATTGTCCTGCTGACGCAGTATAAGTTGCTGCCGATAAATCAATGTTAACAAAAGAAGATGATACTGCGCCAGTTACGATATAATTAGTACCGTCTGAAGTCAACTGAATTAGGCCGTTTGCAATAATCGCATATGCAGAAGCACTCAATGCGCCAGGGCCTTTAATTACTCCCGATGGCGTAGACAACGTCACTATACCGCTAGTGGCATTAAAAAACCCTTGATTAATTCCTGTACACAATGCTGGTTCTGTCAGTGTAACAGTATACGGTGCAGTGCCTGATAATGTTGTTAAAAGACCCTGAGTTGGTGTTGCCTGCGTTGCAGTTGTGCTAATAACTCCTGTGGTTGCTACGGTATTATAACGTCCCATAATATAATCTCTCTTTTAAATTTATTAAGTTGTAGAAGTTTCAATACCGTAAACATTCACACTTATTGCAGTTGATACACCAGCTGTTCCTGTACTAGCGTATGCCACAATGTTTTGTAAAGCAGCCAGTACCAGACCAGTTCTTTCAAAAACACCGTTTGCAACGATTACAGTTCCATACTCGATAAATTCACTAGCTTGCGGTGTTGCTGAGGCGCCAATTGCCAATCGTATTGTGATCGGACCACTAGTGGGATTAAGAAATGAAATATTATAAACTCCATAGTTGCCTGCGGGAACTGTATAAACCGTAGATGGTGCATACGAACCTGCTAATTGTGTAGTTGCTACTCTTCCTGTTGCCATGTTTTAATTCTCCAATAGTATTTATCGTTGTCCAAAGAACACAAGAGCAACTGGCGCTCCGTCAATTCCACCTGTGAAATTCATCTTTGAACTAACTATAATTTGATTTCCAGTTGTGTTACTAATAGTGTTGTTTGCTAATAATATCTGACCAGCTGTGAGTGTATTTACGTTCAGTGAGCTGGATCCGCCACCAATTTGAGCTGTGATATAGCTCTTGATAGCCTTTTGCGTTGGCACAACGTTGTCGCTATTTGCAGTAAAATACGGGTCTGTACTGAACTGTGTAATAGTTGCTGATCCAACTCCAAGACTCACTGCACCCAACTGCAAAGATTGCAAACCTGCCAAGTTAAACGCACTGGCATTCAATGTAGCAGTACCAGTTGATTGCTGTACTCCAAACAATCCACCCACGTTAAAGTTACCATCTTGGTCAGTTGAAGTAAAGAACACTCGTCCGCCGCCACTGCTGTTTTGTTGATTTGCCTGAATTGCATTGGCAGCGATAACAAATGGGTAATTAGTTTGCGTTTGGTTTCCAGTACCAATGTACAAGAAGTCATGTCCAGTTAATCGAACTTGACTGTATTTTAGTCTTGTGGTAATCACTGTGCCATGTACTGGTGCCAACAATGTTGACAACGCTGGATTTACTTGGAATTGTGCAGTGTAGTTTCCAGCAGTTCCCAAAATGTTTGTGATAGCAACTAATTTATACCATTGGCTAGCACCTGTAATTGATGCAAATGTTACGTTTGCACCAGCACTTGGAATACTGTACATATTACTAATATTTATGAATGCACTGTCTTGGAATATATCAGCAAAACCGTCACCCAATGTTGTTGCAGTTGCAGTGGCATTGTTTACACCTCTGTTGTTAAAACTTGGATTGCCTAGCACACCATCTGCAAGTCGCACACGAAGCGGTGCAGTATTAACTCTGTTAGGATCAAATTGTGTTGCAATTGGTCCTGCACGGTATACTCCAGTTAAACTTGCACCACTTGATAAAGTCACAGCAGTTCCGGCACCAGCATTGGTTGCGGTTGATGCAACTTTAAACTGAGTGCTGGTGATTGTTGAACCTATCACAAAATAAGTTGTGTTCGACGCAAGACCGTAACTGTCTAATCCAGTAAATTCGATTGGTTGTAGATTGATTAAATTCACAGTGTTATCAGCTGTGATTAAATTAGTTGTCACAGTAGTTGCGGTGATGTTTCCTTTTGGATAACCACTACCTGGTTCAATCAATCTAACTTCATTTACTTCATTGGTAGTTGCAGAAATTCCACCAATTGTTTTAGTAATTGTTTGTGCTTTCATTCTACCAATAGTTGTTGCACCAGTTCTGATTGATGCCGCAACAGTGCCACTAGTTGCACTAACTGCAACAAATGAGTTTTGAGGTCCCACGGTGCTAGAATTAATAGTTCCGGATGTAATTGCTTTCCATGCACTGCTTGATGGCATTGCTTGAACAGTCCAATTTATTCCGTCTGGGCTAGTAGCACATGTTGCAGTACCCGATGCAATAGCAAAGAATATACCCTGTGAGTAAGTGATAGCAGTCCATGTTAACGAAGAACTCAATACGCTGGTTGTGGCTCCTTGTGCAGATGGTGCAGTAATCCAATTTGCTGCCTTGTTAACACTGTATGCTATTCTACCAGTTGCGGCCAATGCTACAAATCTTCCATTACCGTAAGCAATGGCAGTCCATGTGGTTGAAGCTGGTAACGCACCACCTGCACTCCATGCAAGACCGTTGGTTGAATATGAACTCACAGTACCGCCGGTGTTTATGGCTACAAATGTTCCGTTTCCGTATGTGACTGCTGAGTAACTTCCTCCACTTAGTGCTGTTGGAGTTCTGGTGATCCATGTTGCTCCAGTATCACCACTAGAAGCCGCAGTACCAGTACCCGAAGCTCCGCCAACTGCTACTATAATTCCGTTTCCGTAAGCTAATGATGCAAAGTTAGCTGCCGGCAATGCGCCAGCTGCCGGACTGGATGCACCGGTTGACCAAGCAGAAGCTATACTAGAAACTGTGTTATAAGCAGTAGCAGTTGCATTTGCTATTGCTACAAATTTTGCAGTTGTGTCTATTATGTTAACTGTGGGAACTGATGTGTATCCGTAACCTGCTGTTGCAATAGCCAGTGTGCTGACACCAGCATTTGTCAAAGATGGTGTCAGTTGTGTTTGTGTGGCAATGTATGATAATACTGCGGTGCCGTCTGCTATTCCAGTTGTTGTTGCAGAGGTGTAATCAATAGTAGGTGCCGCTGATCCAGTTGTACCAGCAGTTGTTACTCTATAGATCCTGCCTGCTGTTGTTTGCAAATATGCATTTAAACTTACAGCAGTAGTGGCCGCCCATGATGTTGGACTTAGTCCTTGTGGCTGACTCACTGTGACCAAAGGCGTACTAAAATAATTTTTACCCCAGCTACCGATAGTCACTGCTGTCACTGAACTTGTAACAACAGAAACAGTTGGTAAACTACTGTAGCCTGAACCACTAATTATCACAGTAACAGTGGTAATTGCACCGTCTTTTACTGTGCATGTTGCAGTACAACCTGATCCGCCGCCGCCTGTTACTACTAGAGTAGGTGCAGTGGTATAATTGAAACCACCATTGGTCACTGCTATGCTAGCAATTTGAGTGGTTAACAATCCTGTTCCAATAGTTGGAGTTAAGATTGCGCCTGTACCGCCTAACCCACCCACAATTACTGATGCGCTAGAGCCTTGTCCGCCAGCATACACCACGCTGTTCCAATTGTTTGTGTTAGGAAGAGCTCCGGCAGCAACAAACGTAGTTCCGTCAACACTGTAACTACTATTAACCGCGCCCGATGCAATTGCAACAAAATAGCCTGCACCGTATGCAATACTTGACCATGTTGCTGTGCCAATTAACGATCTTGCTGTGGCAGTGTATCCTGGGCCAGTGTAACTTATTCTTGGTTCAATTATATAACCAGTTGTTAAGTCTAATGCTCCCACACTTGCAGTGCCCGGAATAACATGATCAAATCCTGCCGCATATAATGCTACAGTTTGAGCACTAGTTACTGTGGTAGTCACTGCTGAGCCGCCATTTGTTAAACTCACAGCAAATTGTGTTGCTGAGAAATTGGCTGAAATTACATAGTAAGCTGTGTTGGCAGATAATCCACCAATTGCTGAACCAAGATAGATTGGCATGCCAACATACAGTGTACCAGTACTTGCCACAGTTAATAAATTATTTCCACCTGCGGTTGTTGCTGTTACTGTTATAGGAGTAAAACTGTCTTTGATTACTGTTGCAATTTTGGTTCCGTTACTATAAGATAAAATGTTAGCGAACTGTCCTACTCCAGAGCCAGCTGTTATTTGAACACGCATACCAGCATAAGCACTAGACAATGCTGTGTCGGTAGCCGCAATAGTAATACTGATCTCATTACCATCTTGAGCAACGTTGGCGGCAGTTACATAACTTGTGCCGCCTTTGCCTAATCCATCATTTAAATCTATCAATCGAGTTTGGAACACACTGCTGTCTCTGAATTCGTCAGCAATTGCCACAGAACTATATCCACTACCGCTTATACTGTGCGTGGTGTTGGTGTAGTTCTGACCAGCATTGTTATATTCAAATCTCAAGATTTCATTTGTTGCATCTGTAACCACGTTGGTGATGTAACTTTGGAAATATCTGTTATTTAAAGTGGCTGTGATTGGTTCTTCGTAGGTATCAACTCCTTCTGCAATGGTACCGTATGTGCCATACGAACTGTTACCGTTGGTTGCACGTATACGAGCACCAAATTCTGCCAAGTATCCAGCATATCCGTAGTAGTTGAACACTGATACAAGTTCTGCTACAGCATTAGAGCCAGTTACCCAATATCCAATACCGTCACCGATAATGGTTGTGTAGTCGTTGGCCACCATGGAACGATTTCCGCCGGCATGCAACGCACCGTCAACTTTGGCTCCCACACAAGCATAACCAAACATTGTACAGTTTTGTGTGTAGCAACTGCGTGTGTTGATCCATACATTTGTATCGTTAGGTCCAAAGCCTGGATCTAAACTGGCATACGCACCAGCAGTAGGACGTTTTGTACCGTATTGGTTTGCATTGCTCAAATATCCAGTTAAACCTGTCATAGTACAGTTACGAATACCAGTACCGTTTCTTACCAAGAACATGTTTTCTGATGTAGAACCAGAAACTGCATTATTATACAATGTGGCCGCTCTTAGTGCTTTATAATTACTGTTATAGTTCAAATCATAAACAAAAGCATTAACATATTCTGTTGTGTCTCTAATACATTTTGCTGTATTATAGTAGTACTGTAGTGTCATGGTACCGTTGCTAGTAGACACAGTTACTGGTGTAGTAGTGAATTGCGTAGCTGTGAGTACTAGTGTTGATGTGCTTGGAACTGACAACACAAAATATTGTTTGTTTAGTTGAATTTCGCCAAAGCCGCCATCTTGAGTAAAGCTGGTCAATGACATTGTGCCAGACAGGCCACCCGCTAGCGCCAGCACACTTCCGCCGTATGACGTTGTTACTGTTATAGTTGATGCTCCGCTGTTAACTGATTGTATAAAATATGTACCTGCAGTTAGAGCTCCGATAGCAGTACCACTAATTGTTACCTTCATGCCAACTACTAAATTAGTAGTTGATCCAACTGGTAAATTATTTCCGCTGGTGCTACTATTAGTTACTGTTATAGTTCTGCTGACATATGTTGCGCTGGTAAACTGTACTGGATCTCCCACTGATAGTCTATGAGAAGAGCCAACTGTAACTACATTGCCTGCGCCAGTTATCGTTGTTGACGCTACTGTTTGATAAGTGTTTACTGTAAATGCAGTGGCACTGGTGGAACCGGTGATGTATGTTCCTGGAGTAATGCCAGTGCCAGACAACACCATACCCATAGTAAATGTACCTGTTACAGTTCCGCCGGCAGTAAATGCATAACCTGCAACAGTTCCCGCTGTTGCAGATGCTGTTGTTTGTTCGGTTTTAGTTGCAGTTCCACCGTAGGTTGCATTGGTATATGCAATTGCTTCGTATGCCAAGAACTCAGTATTAGCACGTAATATCTCAGATCCTTTAATTGTATCAAGCACGTTGTTATAGGTAATTGATCCGTGTACCTTTGGTGTAGTTCCTACACCGTTAGTTAGGATTGCTATGAACTTGATCATACTTGCTTGAGCAAGTGCGGCCTGTGTTGGTGTTGTGTACAATGCAGTAGCAATAAGAGTAGCTAGATAATTGAACGCCGCTAGGGTTTGTGTTTTTTGTGCGGATGTAACAATGCCTGCTTGAGCTTGATAGTAGCTCATTGCAGATTTTACAATTTGAAAATCGCTTCCAAGCATCATGTCGTATCCAACGGCATCTAATACATATCCAATGTCTCTAAAACACAATGCTTGATTATAAGTAAAATCAGGATATGTTGTTGAAATATAAGATATTACGTTAGTAGAAATTGTAGTTCTTGCGGCGCTGAGTGTATAGTGCGAGGCAGCGGCTCCTGCACTTATATTGCTAAGATTAGGATTTTTAATAATCTCTGCGGCCACTGTTAAACCAGAGCCATTAGCAAACCCTGTTGATTGAGCACCGCCAGCACTTGCTGACACAGTGAACGAGGTTGTTGAGAGATTAGTGTAAACATAGTACGGAATACCTACACCAGTAATTGTTGTTGATGATACGGTTTGACTCTTGTTTATTATATAAGTACCAACGCCACCTGATCCTGTACCCAACGCTGTGATGTACGTACCTTCAAGTATACCAGTACCTGATAACTTTTGTCCTACTGCAAATTTACCAACAACAGCACTTGCCGCAGTGAATGTTAAATCTGCAATGCTTCCAGTTGCTGATCCAGGAATAATAACTGTATCGCCTGCACCAGAAAGTCCGTGAACTGCACTAGTTGTAAACACATTTGATGCAATAGTTGTAATTGTTACGCCAGTGCCAATTGACGTAAGTGGAGCATTACCGTTGGTAATGATATCGTTAATCAATGTAACCAATGCTGCCACTGCTGTGACTTGTGTGGCAGATGACAATGTGCCAAATTCTCTAGGCACAGTTGTTTGTAACTGTGTGTAAGTTCCAGAATTATTAATGACCAGTTGAGCAAGTGTACTCACCTGGGTCATGGCCGCTAGTGTAGCAGTCTGTTCGTAGCTGCCAATTAATTGAGAACCGGTAACATAACTGTAGTAGGCTTTACCAGCTTTTAAAGTAGCCCAATTGCCGCCATAAGTGAGGTCGTATCTTAACGCATCTATCACATATCCCACGTCTCTTATACAAGTTTCTTGAACAATGTCATTCCAAACTGAACTGTAGTTTGCGGCCAAGTATGCTGAAACTTCAGCTTGTATAAATGCTTTGTTTCTGTAAAGAAGTTTAGCGGCATTTTGATAATTTGTACCAGTTGCTCCGTCGGGCAGAGTAAATCTTTCTGGTACGCTACCGCCATTGATGAATGCAATCACATCATCAATTGCATTAACAGTTTGTGCTACACTTCCACTACCTGCAATGTGTCTAGCTTTATATTTGATAAATGCTATAGCATCTAATTCCGCCGCTAACTGACTAGTTCTTACTACAGTTACAGACGGAATAGCTCTGTTGTATGAACGACCAACAGTGATTGAACAGAAGTTTGATCCAAATACCAAGTCGTATGCAAGAGCATCAACAATCAATCCAGTGTCTCGGCTACATGTTGTTGTATTAAAGTTCAACTCTTGATAAAATTTCTTAACAAATACTACAGTATCTGATTGAATTTCTGCTCTAGCAGTTGTCAATGCTGTGTATGCAGATTGTAAACTTGATGTGGTTAGTGCAATGGCTGCTGATGGGTATAATGCTGTTGGAGCATATCCGTTTGTTATCCAATCAATAGTATCTTGCACACGAGCTTGTGCAAAGGTTGCCGCGCCTGCTGAGCCAGCCGGCCCTGTTACAACCTGGCTTGTGGCGTTGCCAGCACTTGGAGTTACTGAAGTTTCTGTAATGATGTCGCTTATTACAGATTTTAATCTAGTGTATGCGGCTATCGTGGCTGTTTTTTCTGTTGCGGCTATGGTTAATAGGTAGTTACTGTAATATGATGCTCCTACTATTAGACTCTGGACGTTACCGCCATAAGACATATCAAATTGCAGTGCATCTAACAAATATCCAATGTCACGTTGACATAGAGCTTGTCCAGGTCCGCCCAGGGCAGTCCATACTGCATTATAGTTAGTGTTTAGATACGCTGAAATTTCATCTTTAATAAATTGATAATTTTGTGTTACCTGTCCAATAGCATCACCGTAGCCTACTAGCACACTAGAGTTGTAACCTGCAACTGTTGACAGTTTGAATTGCTGAGCTAAGGATGAAACCGTTCCACTGCTTATAAATGCGGCTGTAGTAGTGTTAGTAAAACTTACCGATGTTCTAGTACTTGCTGTGACTGTAAAATATCCATTATATCCAGCTGGGCTAACTCCGTATACCCAAATGTTTTGTCCAACTTGATACGGATTACTTGTTTGGCTAGTGAACGTTAGAGTAACCACTGTGCCTGTACCTGATGCTCCACTAACTGTTAGCACTGTGCTAGGAGGAAGTCCTGGAACACTGCTAGTTCCGTTATTGATTATGTCATATATCAAATCACAATTTTCACTCACTCTAGAAATTGCCAAAGTACTGCCAGCTGATCCTGTAGGAAGGCTTGTAATCTGTGTTTTGGTATTGGGGGTTGCACCAGTACTGGTCACTGTCACTGTTTGATTAGTTAACAGATTAGGTAAAACTGCTTTTATTCTTTTTAGTGAATTAACAGATTTTGACTTATCGTTAACTAGATTAGCAATGGCCTTTGCTGGTTGGATTACAGTACTGCGTAATTCGTCACCAACTATGGCAGTAAACGCTGGTAGAACTATAGGAAGTATTTCGCTAAATGTTCCAGTTTTTACACTAACTGTTGTTTGTGGATTTATTACTGCCGGTACTTGTGTAGTATAACCCAATGTTAGTGCATTACTGATTATTGATGCCAGGCTAGTAACAGCGGCTGGCAATCCAGATTCTACTGTTACTGATGCATCAGTATTTTGAATTCCTCTTGCACCTGAACTAACTCCGTTCAATGTTTGGTAGTTGTTTGCGGGCGAGGTTTTTGCTAGTACATGCCCTATTACAGTTTTTAAATATGTGTGAGCGCCAATAAATTGTGTAATTTGCTGTTTTACAGCAATGTTTATAAAGCTGTTACCAGCAGTTCCGTAGACATTGCTTGAATTAAAATATGCTAGAGTATTATTTGTTGTCTTTAAAGTACCGCCATGGCTAATATCAAAGATCAATCCTTCTAGAGCATATTCTGCATCTCTTTCTATTTCTGTTGGTAGTGAAGTATAATACTTTACGGTTGCTGTGCCTGACCCCGAAGCTGCCAGTGCAGTGCCGCCATATGTGCTGGCCACTGTGAAGCTGGTATTTGCAACTATAGATCTTATATAGTATACAGTTGAGCTGGTAAAACTAGAACTTGTAAGTAATAAACTGCCAGTCTGTGCCGTAAATGTTATAGGCATACCTACATTCAAACCGCTGGTATCTGTGGTTGTGAAAGAATTTACTGATGTTCCTGTGATAGATGCTTGATACGTATAAGTTACATAATTTGCTACTTCTTTAATTATGAATTGTTTGTTTAAAGTAAGAAGTTTTTTGGTATTTGGATTTAAATATCCATCTTCAACTTGTTTACATGCATATCGAATTGTTAACCACGGCTTGTCTATGGTAGTTCCTTGACTACTGTCTGTAGTGTCAATACCAGTAGGCGAAACATATACAATGTTATTGATTTGTCCGTAGTACTGCCAAGCTGGTTGATTAGAAACTACTCGCAATACCTGGCCGTCTGCTCCAATTGGCAAACGTGTTGGGCCGTTGCCGCCGTAATAGAACATGTCTCCCGTGGTTGTTAACACTGCTGATTCAGCACCACTGGCTAATAAATTCCAATATGTGCCAGTACTGTCGTTGTCAGGACGGTTACCTGTTTCGGCCACATGTGCCAGTACTGCAATAAAACTACTGATTCCCCAAGTTACTACATCTCCCGCTACATATGTTACTCCAGAAGCCCATGATGCAGAAATACCAGAAACACTTATTCCGCCTGCCTGAATTACTCCACCCGAAACTGAGTTAACTGTGATAGTCAAATCATTTGCTGGGCTTATGCCGCCAAGGCTACTGCCTAGTATTTTGATTGTGTTGGTAGATGCATAACCCGTGCCGCCTGCTGCCACAGTTACCGTGTACACTGTGTTTTTTGCAACTATATTAAAAGTTGCTCCAGTGCCAGAACCAACTAGATTAGTGCCAGATACTGTGCTGTATGTATTAACTGTTGGATTCCAACGCAATCCAGAATTTAACTGACTCCAATAGGTTGTAAAAGGCGGCTTAGGACTTGTAGTACCTGTTATACCGTTACCAGCAGAGTTTGATGTGCCAGCAGTTAGCGCAAACGGTGTTACACCCACATTTGCCGCACTGGCCGCAATGGTAAAATGTGTTGAGTCTGGAATAGTGTTCACATAATAGGTCGTACCAATTTGTATGCCGCCCAGCGCGGTGCCGCTGAAAGCAATTGGTAACCCCAGTACCAATCCTGCGGTTGTTCCTGCAACTGTGCCTGCAACTGTTTGCGGGCCGTATGTTCCAGCCAATGCAAATTGCACACTTCCAGAACTATAACCTGTGACAGTCCATGTGCCGTTGAATACAATTGGAGTAACTCCAGCAACAACGATCTGTTGGCCGACCACAAACATGTTTCCAGCCAATGGCTGTGTAAACGTAATAGTTGCTGTGCCACCAGTTGCTGATGCGGCTGTTGTTGCAATGCTTGGTAATTCAATTTGATTAGGCCTTGTTGCATTATTGGATGCAAGAGTTGCTGACGGCTGTACCAGCTGAACTGAATTATCTAGTGCGGCAAGATAAGTGTAACCACCTAATCTTACAACGCTGCCAATCTTGTAAGCAGTGGACGAATTCCAATCTCCTTGGAATGTCATACCAGTAGTAAACGGTTGCCAGTATGCTGTGGCCGTGCTTGGAACTCGGCCTGTATTATTTTGCGTGGCAGTGTAAGTATAGCCGCCGTAAGTTACCATATCTCCAAGTTGATACACAGTGGAAATACTCCAACTGTTTTCAAACTGGAATCCGCTAACAAAAACTGAGAATTTAGCTTCATCAAATGCAGTAGATGATGTATGTTGTGCAGTACAAATCCACAAATCTGCACCATATGTTACTACATCGTTCACTCGATATCTTACACTGGATGCACTCCATTGATCTCTATAAATTATACCTGAATTAAATAAATCCCACTTGCTTTGATCTGCTTCCAATCCCAGTGTGACAGTACTTGCTGACACATGTGCAGTATTAACTAGATATACATATCCACCGTAGGTCACTAGATCTCTAACTTTGTAACGGGTGTTAGCTGACCATGCGCCGATCCAGTTGAGATTTGATGCAAATGCAGTCCACTTGTTTTGATCTGCTTCCAATCCAGTTTGTAGTGTGCCAACAACTGCACCACCACTTGTGTAAGTTGCAGTAGTAGCGTTTGTGTAACTTACACTGGTTGTTGTACATGCTGTTACAACAGCGCCTGATTGATTATATCCGCTGGCAGTTGTGGTTACACCTGTAACTGTTATACTAGATCCAACTAAAAATGGCTGAACAGCTTGAGCGGCAAATGTAATAGTGACTACGGAACCAGTACCACTAGCACCTGTCACAGTTAATGATGCGTTAGTTGCAACGCTGGTGTGTGCAGTGATAGCTTGATAAACAACACCACCGTACAGCACTTGATCACCTTGACTATAATAAGTATTGTTTGACCATGCGCCAAGCCATGATGATCCGTCTGATAGTATATTCCACTTGCTAGGTACAAAAGCTAGATCTGTTGCAAATCCAGTTGATGCATTAGTAGAAGTATGACTCACTACACAAATATATGCTTTGCCGCCGATGCTTACCACATCGTCAACTACATACGCACTGTTTTGTGACCAAGGACCTTGGTATACAAATTTTATTCTACCTAATCTAAATTCTGCCATTTTAATCTTCCTCTTACAATATTTATGTTAATTGAATATTCTGATGTTAGCGTTGTTTGTTCCATGACCGTTTGAAAAAGTCAAGTGCCGCTATATTTCCATCTACCCCTGCAAATTCACCTATAAAGTTAACTTTGCTGGTCATTTTAATAACTGATCCTGAAACTCCATTTGGTACACTTGATCTTATTAAATTTGGACTGCCAACAACAGTTGAACCTGCGGTTAGTTGTCCAGTATATGTGTTAGATCCGCCCTGGCTTAGTCTTCCGCTGATATAAGCTCTAATAGCTTTCTGTGTTGGTATAACTGAATCGCTATTTTGTGTAAATGCCGCGTCTGTACTAAATTGTGTAATAACTGTGGAATTTCCTCCCACACTAATACCTCCAAGGCTCAATGTTTCTAGTCCACTTAATCCAAATTGACTTGCACTCAAAGTTACAATACCAGTTGCTTGCTGTACTCCAAACAAATTGCCAACTTTAAAGTTACCGTCTTGGTCAGTACTTGTAAAAAATACTCGTCCAAAGTTTGCTTCAACTGATTGATCTTCTTGTTGAGCAACATATCCATCTACAGGAAATCCTGGATAATTACTGGTAATAAAATCTCCGTATCCAATATTTAAAAAATCATGACCAGTTAATCTAGCTTGACTGTATTTGCTTCTTATAGACACCGCTGTGCCGTTTGCTGTGGAGTTTGCAACTGAAATATCCGGGCTCACACTCACGTTGGCTTGCAAATTAGGAACTTGCGTGTTAAAAACGCTGTAAGCACTGGTAACTTTAAAAATTTCATTAACTCCAGCAATTGTCAAGTTATCTCCAGGACTTGGCAATCTTGTTAAATTATTTAAAATAACTTGCAATCCTGTTTGATATTGGTCTGCAAAACCATTTCCTGTAATATTCACAGTTGTTGAATTGCTGTTGTAACCGTTACCTCGATTATAAAATGTTGGATTTCCCAGTATCCCATTACTGCGTCTATTGTTAACCTGTACGTTTATGGTTACATTTGGATCTGTAACAACCAATCCCGGAGAACTGATAGTGTTTGTATATCCTGAACCTGCTTCTATCATATTTATTGATGTAATTATTCCAGATGTAACTGCTGGTCTGCCTTTTGCCCTGCACCCAGCCACAATAGTGCTTCCCAAAGAAGTTCCAGACAGTACAGAAAAATATCCGTCATAGGTGGTTTGTGTAAACCCAAACGCCATGGCTCCTACACTACTGGCAGTTATAGTCTTGATAGTCCAGGCAGCGCCGCCTTCTGAGACATATGCTTGAGTACTCCCAGAAGTAAGTGCTAAAAATACGCCTTGACCGTATGCTATTTTATCACCAACCATTGAGTCATTAGAACTGTACCAAGTTTGTCCGTCAAACGAATATGCTGATTTTGTTGAGCTGGTTGATACTGCCACAAACTGGCCAGAACCAAAGGTTATGTCTACCCACGTGGAACTGGACGGTAACGAACTTGAAGTCCAACTGCTGCCGGTTGTGCTGTATACCACTATGCTGTTTCCTAAAATAGTGCCACCAGTATTGCCGCTGGTTGTTACTGAGCTGGCAAAACTTACTGAAGTAGTGTTAACTGATGTCACAGTAAATGTTCCGTTATAGCCAACCACACTACAACCGCTGACCACAATTTTTTGTCCCACAACATACGGATTAACAGTTCTCGTAATGGGTGAGCCCAAGCCGTCAACTTCTATAGTGTAGGTTATTGTTACTGTGGTACCATTTCCAGAAATGCTACCAACCCCAGCAGTATTGCCTGTTGATGAAATTGCCACAAATTTTCCGTTACCGTACGCAATTTGTTGCCAATCTAACGATAATGGCAACGTTGATGCAGTCCATGTGACTCCGTAATTAGTGCTATACGCGGCACTTGAACTGTTGCCGGCTATCACAACAAATCTTCCGTTGCCGTATGCTATGGATTTCCAAGTTGTACTACTAGGCAGTGCATAGGTTCTCCAGCCTAGTCCATTTGATTTTGACACTGCCGCCACGCTGGTCCCAGCAGATACTACAGAATTTACTGCAATCCATCGGCCAGCACCATAAGCAATAGATGTCCAACTCAACGAATCTGGCAGTGTTATTTGTGTCCAGTTTGATCCGTTTGTTGACCTTGCTCCTTTGTTTCCTGCGTCTGGAATGGCTAACCAATAATTATCCCCGTAAGCCATGTCTTTCCAATTTCCGTTAGATAGTGCTACCACAGCATTTGCTGAAGCTTGAGTAAATTCCGGTGCAGGAAACGTAAGTCTTGGTTCTATGAAATATGTAGTTGAACTGTCTATCAATGTTGCTGGCGGGGTTCCTATGTTAACATGGTCCCATCCAACTTCTGCAAGATTCATTGATCCTGTTTTTGTTGATAAAGCAAGTTCCGAACCACCTAGAGATGTGGTTAGTTTAAATTGTCTGTTTACAGAATCAAGGCTACTGATATAGTAGTCAGTTCCAATGGTAGGGCCGCCAAACAAGTTAGTTGAGAAGGTGCCGTTCATGGCTCCTACTCCCAACGTGATTATCTTTTTAGGTCCTGTAGTGGTGCCTGGCATGGATGCTCCTGACGAGCCGGATGTTGCAAATGGTGCCGGACATGTTCTAAACGTCATTGATCCTGTGCCGTTTTGTAGTCCTACTGCGTTGCCGCCTGGTGTTGTACTGATTGTAAATGCAGTATTTGTACCGTTAGCATTACTGGCAAGTATGTAGTAAACTTGTTCTGCAACAATATTTCCAAATGTTATTCCAGTGAATATGATTGGGTTATCCGTAACAAACGCCACTGTTGAACTGGTAGCAATCAAGTTAGATCCAAAGGATGTTTCAGTAGCGGTCAACACCAGTTGACTACTTGCAATTTTAAATTGTGTAGTGTTTGATGGATTTATCTTACTGATAAAGTATTGTGTACCTTCAACTACAGTTCCTGTTGTAGTGGCAGCAAATATAATTGGATTTAATGGAGTTAATCCTGTAGTGCTTGTTGTAGTTAACCAATTGCCGCCGCCAGTATTTGCTGTTGCTGTAACAGTTAGGTTGATCACTGTGGCCGAAATTGTAAAGTTGCTGATATCAACAATATTGTTTATGTAGTATGTAGTTCCCACAGCTAGTCCACCCAATGCTGTTCCAGTAAATTGAATTGGATAATTAGCAACCATATTGCTAGTAGAAGCTTGAATATAACTGTTTTCGGAACTAAAGTTCATTATCATAGTGCCTATTGCATTATTCAATGGTAGTTCAGTTCCAAAAATCTGAGCACTAAGTTTTACACCAGTTGATCCAACTAATGCAAACACATAGTATGTAAATCCAAGAGATACGCCGCCAAAGGTTGTTGCACCTATGCCACTTGTTGTAAATGTAACTGCGGTGTTGACTTTCAAAAGAGCGTTACTTGATACAGTAAGTGTATTGGTGTTGCCGCCTGTTGATGCTGTAACTGTGAGGGTTGATAAGTTGGTTGAATTCACTGTTGTTGAGTAGTAAGTAGGAATAAACTGCACTGACTGTCCCACATATAGTGTTGTGGTTGGAATACCAGTTCCCAATGTGAACAAGTTGGTACTGGTAGTAGTTGCTGTTACTGGTAAAGAAGTAAATGATTCTTTTAAAACGTATGCATTTTTTGTTGATGAATTATAGTAAGAAATATATGCATATTGACCCGCACCAGTTCCGCTATTAATAAAAATACGCATACCTGTGTAGTTACTATTGGTATTTGTATCCGATTGTGCCAGTTGTATGTAGTGCGGATTTCCACCTTGAGCATTGTTAGAAGCAGTTAGATAACCAGTGCCCCCAGTAAATCCATTTCCGTCTGTTGTAACTCTTGATTGGAATATGCCTGAACTTCTAGTTTCTTCACCAATGGTATTTACTCCGGTGCCAGACCCGCTCACATTAAAATTAGCATAAGCAGTGAATTGATCAGTTGTAGCAACTTCTAGATAAAAACTAGGAGAATACAAAGTTGAGGATAGTTCTACTTGGCCGCCATACACATAACTGTATTGACCTGCTGTTGGAGTAATACTGGAAGAATATACTCTAACTTGTAATTGTGTGTTTAGTCCAGTGGTATCATAGCTGGCAAACCATAGTCTGTACCATCCAGAAGTAGGAGAAGTTGTTGATACTTCTAAATTTTGTACTCCGTATTGTGTAGGTATTAATCCACCCAACTCGTTGTATGAGGTCACTACACCAGTTAAAAAGTTGTAATTTATTGCACTTGTTCTGGTGTTTGATCCTGAATAAATTGCTTGTATATCAATATTAGTTGCAGTTCCACGTTTAACATGCACACTTGTTGTATAATAAAATGCACTACCCACTGGTACTGTGCCAACAGAAGTCACTGACAACAACGCACTACCAGACAAACTAAATGCTGTGATGGTACAGTCGTTGTCGTTGTCAACACCTCCAAGCTGACTGCCTAGAATCTTTATCTGATTACCAGCGGCGTATTGGGTGCCGCCACCGTTAACTGTAACTACATAAGATGTACTGGTTATTGTGACATCAAACGTTGCTCCAGATCCACCACCTTGCAATGTGATACCTGCTATGTTGGTGTATGATGCTCCTGCCGCAGGTATTGCTATATTTTGATAAACATATCCAGTTGCTGGAGTTGTGGAATTTGAAGTCAATGTCCATGCTTCTGTTAAACCGCTAGGAGCAATTGTGTTTTTACTGAATCCTAAATTTCCGTCAGATGTCCAAGATGCTCCTAAAAAATTATTAGAATATCTTAAAAAATTAGTAGTAGTTGTGTAATAGTTTGAACCAGCATTTGAAAACGTTAATCTCACCAGTTGACTGTCAGATCCAAAGGCGCTTTGAACTGTTGCTTGCACTTGGCTAGATTGATTGTAAATAATGCCAGACGTTGGAGTTTCAGTAATATCATATCCCAAAGCAATAACACCAAATGTTCCGTAACTGGTATTGCCGTTGGTAGCACGAATTCGGCCACCATCTTCGGCAAAATATCCGCAGTATCCGTAGTAAGAAAACACTGACACTGCCTCAGTTAGTGCTCCTGGTCCAGTACACCATATACCAATTCCGTTACTGAGAATGTGTGTAAAATCATTACACACTAGAGATTTATTTCCGCCGTTGTGCAGTGTACCGTCAATTTTTAAACCAACGGCGCCTTCGCCAAATGCTGTTACGTTTTGAATATAAGGACTGCGTCTATAAATCCAAGCAGTGGTATCATTAGGGCCCACACCAGGATCTAAACATGCATATGCGCCACCGGTAGGCCTTTGGATGGAAAATTCATCTTGACGAGTCAGTGTGCCTTTTAATCCAGTAACAGTTAAGTTACGTAAACCTGAACCATTGCGCAAACGAAACATGTCATTCAAACAATCGCCGCCAAGCACCAGCATCTGTGTGCTGTTTGATATTAAGCCTGATCCTGTGGTCAATTTTAAAATACAAGTTCCAGATTTTGAAAAAGTTGTAATTGGACCCGTTGGCTGTGTTCCAGAGATTCCAGTTATTACTATGGAAATGTCATTTGTATTAAAATTAGCAGTGCCAGTGCCGCTACCTATTCCAGTAGCAATGAATACTGCACCGACTGAATTAGCCGAAGCACCAATTAATGTGTAATCGGTTGTGCCAACTGTGAGGATAGTATAACTTACTCCTATTACAAATGAGCCTGCTGTAGCAAGGGTCACTGCGCCCACGCTCGATCCTGAGATTTTCAAAGTATCGCCTGGTGTATAACCAGTTCCTGGATTCGTTAATGTAACGCTATATGATCCTGTTTCAGTGGGTGATACTGAAAATGTTGCGGCCGACCCAGTGGTAGAAACTCCTATAGAGGACACTGAACTATATGTACCAGTGCAACTTGTGATGCCAAATCCATTTGACGTTATGGTCGATCCAACTACATAGTATGTTTTTCCAGTTGTTACGCCGCCAAATGATGTAAACTGAATAGCAGTGTTTATATTGTCGTCGCCAAATTGCACTGGTGTTTGATTTGCAAGACCTGTAGTAGAATACACTGTGAATAAGTTTGTTACTGAACTGGTTGCTGTACAATCTTCTTTGTACGAAATAGCTGGACGAACAGTCACTCCGCGCAATTCGTCACCGTTGACTGCCACGTTTGCTGGAATTACAATAGGCAATGTCTCGGGATAGTCTCCTGTTTTAACCTGAATAGTAGCAGTCAGTCCGCTGTTTGATGTTGGTACTGCAAAAGTGTTAGCGTTAGTTAATGCAGTGGTCAATATACTGTAAAGAGCAGTGACTTTGTCTGTGTAGTCTATTTCTACGTTTGCCACTTGTCTAATTAAAATTGCTGTTTGATATGTAGTTCCACTTCCACTTCCAGAACTGCCACTTAATATCAACGCTTTTAGTTGATTAAGAATTGGAAGATAATACGGCACGTCTGCTTTTACTTCTGTGTTGTAAAACTGCGAATTACTGCCATACTGAAAATACGCCTCAGTGGCTGCTACTATTTGGCTGTTTCCGCCACGTGTGAGATCATATACTATTGCGTCTATAATATAGCCAGCATCTCGTGTTGTTTTAGTTTGATCAAATGTATATGCAGATGTAAATCCGTTGAGATTATTTGCTTTCTGATATATCACCCAAGCAACAAGTTCTGCAAGAATCCAAGATTTGTTTGCAACTAGATTAATTCTAAGATTGGGATATAATCGACCGTTACCAATGTAGTTACAAGCATATGATATGGTTTTCCACGGCTGATCCAACGATACTCCGTAATCAGGTCTATCAATACCAGCTGAACTTGACACATAGTACACAGATGGAACTATGTTTATAGAGGACCATGTTGGTAAGTTATTTGTATTACGTAATATTAGTTGTGTAGAACCAATTGGTATAGCAGTGTACTGGCCATTGCTGTATGTTTCAATGTCACCAATGGTTGTGAGTGCGTTTTGCCTTGCATGGGGGATAAAAAACACCCAGTATGCATTGTTTAAATCTGTGTCGGGACGGGTACTGACATTTGTTATAGTGCTGGTAGCAAAGTATGTTCCTACATGATTTTGCACACACACATATGTGCCGTTTTTCCAAACTGCAATATCACCCACAACATATGTTTGCCCTAAGGTCCAAGTCTTTGTCCAAAATGTGCCAGGTGTTAAAATTTTCCAATAGATATAGTTTACACCAACCAGTGCAAGCACAGCGCCATCAGCTGGGGCAGTGTTAGGAGCTTGACTTATTTGCACAGTGGTACTGTCAACAACTGAAACAACAGATTGTCCTGCGTTAAAATTTTCTCCTATGACATTCATTCCTACTCGAATTCCAGTAGTACTAGAAAGTTTTAAGGTAGTTCCAGAGCTTCCTGTGGCAGTATAGGTTTTAGACAACGATATACTAGTGGGATCTTGACTTGAATTATCTGCTGTGGCTGTAAATGTTACACCGTGTCTGGTAATCACATCGCCTACTCTATAAGAGTTAGAAGCTGTCCATTCTTGACGGAAATTAAATCCCTGATTCAACAACGTCCAATTAACCGCATCAGTTGATGGTGTGTTGTTGGTGTTGTTTGAAGTGACGCTGGTGTACGAATATCCACCATACAACACAGTTGCGCCCGGTTGGTATATGGTTCCGCTGGACCATTGACCTGCATACTCAAAACCAGGCATCCATAGTGACCATTTGGTTTGGTCAAACACATTTGTGGATGTGTGGCCGCTGTTTGATACCCATACATCAGGTCCGTTTTTAACAAGATCGTTTAGTTTGTATCGTACACCTGAAGACCATCCACCTTTATAATCAACACTCTGATCTACAATGGTCCAGTTGCTTTGATTTTCTTCCAACCCAAGAGCAGTAGTAGCGGCGCTGGTGTGAGCTGTGATACATTTGTAAACAATTGCTCCGTATTTGACAATTTGATTCTTTTTGTATGCTGTGTTTATTTGCCAGCCAGAAGAAATCCAGTCTGTAAATTCTGTATATTGCGACCAATAAGATGTTTGACTATTAAATACTCCGCTGGTATGAGCAGTGTTTGCCAAGTAAACAACACCACCCTGAATAACTATATTATCTAAATTATATGCTTGACCAGTTGCCCATTGTCCAATGAATTTTTTACCAGGTATAACTAAATTCCAATAAGGGGTACTTGCGCCTTGTGGGGTAACAAAGTTAAGATCGTTAGAAAAAATACTGCCGGCGGTGTGAGGTAACAAACAAACATATGTTTTACCTTGATATCCAATAACATCGTCTCTGCTGTAAACAGTAGATGGGTTCCACGACCCTTTCCAGTTAAATCTTAATCTTCCTATTTTAAATTCTGATGACATTTTTATATCCTATTATATTGCGCTGACAATTTGTTCGTTTGTATACACATAAGTTGAATTAATCCTAACCACTAAGTTTCCTTGATTATCTATATAGTAATACGAATTTTTATTATCCCATCGATATTGATCAAAATACAAATTTGTGTAAGGCCTGCTGTGGTCAGTTGCTAGTCTACCGTCAAAGAAATCAACTCCGTATTCAAAATTTTCAAAATTGTTTATGTTGTTGCCAGCTACATTTATTGAAATACTGGTAGAAGATGACATCTGATCCACTTTGGTAAACAATAAAGTACCATCATCTTCTCTACGCAAGCCGTAAAAAAATCTAGAATTACCTATGCCTAACAGTTCATCTACACTTACTTGTCCAAGATAGCTCATACACTTATTCCTTATATAATTTCAACGTAGCTGGCAATTAAATCTAAACTGGCAGCAGAACTAGATTGAACATACACTGTCATGTCTCCAGCCAACACCAATTTTTCGCCGCCGTTAATTACTCTTAAACTTTGATTTGACGGAACAATTACATTCCTAATATAGTATGCACTGATGCTGTTGAATACAACTGCTTGTCCGTTAGCTGGACTGCCAGTAGGGCCTGCGCTGAGAACAACAGTTGTTGCATTAGTGATAGATACTACAATGGTTCCCACAGTAAATCCGGTAGTTGTGATGGTCATTCCTGGAACAACACTAACCGTGGATGCCACAACCAATGTTGTTCCTGAACTGCCTGCAGAGGTATAAGTTGTGGTTGCTGTATTGTTTTGTACTTTGATACTAGCAAGTACCACATCGCTAGTTGTATTGGTCAAACTTAATCCAATAAGCGTGGCTCTGGAATTGGATGATATGTTGACAAATGATTTTTCAACTGTTCCAATTCCGGATATTAATGAGTTTCTGAAGAATGTTGCCATATGTATAATTATCCAAATAATAATGCGGACACAATTCCCAACTCAGTTGCTTGTGCAAGGCTGATACCAGTTGTTGTTCCTGCAATGTTGATCCAATTTGAGCCGTCCCATATTTCTATAATTGAATAGAAAGTATTGAAACGTGCCATACCCACTGCTGGCGTAGGTGCTCTATTTGTGTTATCTCCCACTGGCACTACAAAACCACGGGTACCAGCAAATTTTACATATCCTGTTCCTGTTTCTACAAACTCCGTAACAGCATCTGACACTGTGTTAGTGATTGTGTTGTTGCGTATATTTAAGTTTCCTATCTTAACTCCGCCTGTTCCTGATGTAGTTAAGTTAAGGTCTGTGTTGGTATTGATAGCACTGATTGTGTTATTTTGAATATCAATACCAGTTGTTTGAAAGTCTTCTGCAAATAACTTAGTGCTGTCTATAGTAGCAGTTAGCACTCCATTTGCATAGAATCTAATAATGTTATCGTTTGCACCGGGCGTTAATTCAGCAGTAATTCTAGTGTTACCGTCTAAGTCAATTACACCGCTTAATTGCATCCAAGCACTGGCTGTGGAATTCCAACCTTCATAACGACTGCGATCCGTGTTGTAACGGATCATGCCGTTTACTGGTGTTGCTGGACGTTGTGCATCTGTGCCAACAGGTATAATCACACTTTGATTGCTAACCACAGTTACACTGCCAGTGCCTTGCGGAGTTAGTACAATATCAGCGTTTGTTTGAGTTGCTTGAATGCTGTTATTTGTAACTCGTAATTGTTCAAAAATAACATCGCCGGTGCCGTTGGCACGAAGATCTAAATCAGCATTGGTCGCTGTGGTAGTAACAACGTTATCAGCAATGGTAATCTGAGGAAGAACTAAACTTGCACCGCCTGTAATATTGCCAGTTACTGTGGCTGTTCCACTTGTTTGAAAGTTACCAGTTTGTGTGATGTTACCAGTTTGTGTGATGTTACCAGTTACACTGGTGGCTTTTAAATTTGTTGTTCCAGTTGTTACTGTTAGATTGCCCGTTACAGTCAGTGCCTGATCCATTTGCACATTGTTAGTAGGGAATGAAACAATCCCAGTACCATTGGCAATCAACTCTAAATCACTGTTTGATGTTTTTGTAGTGATTTGATTATTTTGAATTAATATGTTGCCTGTTTCAAACGATGCGGCCGTAACATTAGTAGTAACATTTAGACTACCCGCTGTAACTTGACCGTTAACAGTTAGGTTTTGATCTATCTGTACATTATCCAACGGAACGTAAATTCTGCCAGTGCCAGCCGCTTCTAATTTTAAATCTGTATTAGTGGTATAGGTGCTGATGATGTTTCCATCAACACGAATTTTTTCAAACTGTCCAAACGTACTAACAGTCAACGCACCAGTAATACCCATATTACCAGTTTGGGTATATGTACCTGTTTGTGTAACGTTGCCCGTTTGTGTGACGTTACCAGTGATTGTTGTGCCTTTTAAACTAGTGGTTCCGTTGACTGTTAGAGCTTGATCAATAGTTACATTATTTGACGGAATTGATATAATTCCATTTCCATTAGCACTTAGAACTAAATTGCTGTTTGTTAGCTGGGTTGTGATGACATTATTTTGTATTAAAATATCACCATCGGTTATTGATGTAGCAGTTAACGTATTTGTTACTGATAATGCGCCAGTAGTTACTGTTCCGGTAACCGTTAAGTTTTGATCAATTTGTACATTGTCACTTGGTACATAAATTCTACCAGTGCCGGCTGCTTCTAATTTTAAATCTGTATCAGTAGCAGTTGTGCTGATGATATTGCTGTCAACACGAATTTTTTCAAACTGTCCAAATGCACTTACAGTTAGTCCGCCGGTAATACCCATATTACCAGTTTGAGTATATGTACCTGTTTGTGTAACATTGCCCGTTTGTGTAACATTACCAGTGATTGTTGTGCCTTTTAGACTGGTTGTTCCGTTGACTGTTAAATCTTGTCCAAGACTAACATTATTGGTTGGGATATTAATTTTACCAGTGCCGTTAGCTGATAATGTTAAATTATCGTTACCAACAGTAGTACTAATTGTATTATTGTCTATTACTAATCCGTCAATTTCTGCTCTATTTAAAAATACATTTGCCCAACGTAAACTGGTGGTACCCAAGTCGTAAGTTGCAGTTGTTGCTGGTATAAGATTACTGTTAATGCCAGCAACAAAATTAATAGTGTCTGTACTGGAATCACCAATTGTAATGTTGCCGCCAATAGTTACATTTCCTGTAACATCTAAATTACCTATAACTGAGCTTTGTGTTGTAAGATTTGTTGCGTACATGTTACGAGCATAAACATTTGCCCATTCTTTTCCGCTGGCAGCTGGATCACTACCTAAATCATATGCATTTGTTACATCTGGAATAATATTACTATTAACATCAGCGTTGAATGTAATATTGTCAGTGTTTGCATCACCAAGCAAAATTGTACCGTCGGCAGTGATTGCGCCGGTTGCATGTAAGTTGCCGTTGATTAGTGTATTGGCATTGATAACTACTTGGCCAGTGCCAAGTGTATTAATATTGATATCAGTGTTGTTAACAGTAGTTTCTATTGTGTTAGTAGAAATTTGTAAATTACTATTAACAAGAATTTTACTTTGATAAATTGCCGGATTGGCTCCGCTTGGAACTAGGGTAATAGTTCCTGCTGAACTGGCAATTGTACTTCCGGATATTGTGAAGTTAGCTACTGTTGCTTGTGTAACTACTTCTAGATTTGTTGTTCTTGTGGTACCGTTTACGCTTAATTCATTCGTTGGTGTAGCTGTCTTGATGCCAACGCGGCCGTTTATAACGTCTATGAAGAGTAAGTCAGTCTCAAAAGCTAAATTTACTCCGTCACGAAGCAAATTATCTTTTAAGAGCGGACCTGAAATTCGACCAACAGCCATTTGCGCTCCCGTATACCCCGTGTTTCACGGTTAACCACCTTGCATTGCGGGTTTACCACAGTTTAATATCGTAAAAGTTTGGTCAACTTTTACAGTAATAGTATTTAGCTGTTTGAGTTTTTTAGCCTAGTATGAGGCTGAATAAATTAAGCTCTGCTTGAATTTCGTCAAGGGTAGCCACATTAGAAGAACCGCTGGCAGCAACCCAATATATACCGTCAAAAACTTCTAAATAATTACTAGTTGTGTTGTATCGGGTTTCCCCTATTTCAGGAGTAACAGCACGTTGATTGTTAGGTCCTCGTGGAATTAATATACCATATGTGCCTGTAAATTGTACATATCCTGTTCCAGAATTTTCAAACACCAGTGCAGTATTGGTGTTGTTTGTAAATTTGTTTCCAGCAACACCTACGTTATTAACTTTTACGGTACCCGTTCCATTGGGAGCCAATATTAAATCGTTAGAATTAATTAAATTGTCAATAGTTGTTCCACTGATTCTAACATTGTCAGCGTGTAAAGTTTCAGTAAACAATTTGGTAGAACTAACTGTTGCTTTTACAAGTCCGTTGATTCCAAATCTCAAAACATTATCATTTGTTCCAGGAGTCAGCTCTGGTGTAATATATGTGTTTCCGTCAGTATCGTATATGTTGTTAAACAAAACATTGCCCGTGCCGGATTTGCCTTCATAAATCTTAGTAGTGCTGTTTTGTCTAATTTCTCCAAGGTCAGTTAATAGTCTATTTGTATTATTTCCATATGCCACAGCAAATGCTTTGTTAGAATTAATTACAAGATTACCAATGCCGTTTGGTGTAAACTTAATGGAGAAATCGCCATCCAATAATGTATCAGCTAGATAAAAATCTCCAGATTCTAAAATTAAATTTTGTCCATCTTCTGCCAAAACCACATTACCAAACGCTAAATCAATGTTGTTTGAATCAAATATATTACTAATGGCATTGTTAGCAAATTTTAAATAACGCTCTAGTACTACGCCGCCAGCACCGTTGGCTCTAAATTCTAAATTAGCATCAGTGGTTGTTGCACTAATTACGTTGCTGTCAAATTTGACATTGTTAACTGATAAAAACGAGCTAGGACCAGTTACAATAATGTTGCCAGTGGCTCCAAACGTGCCAGTAACTCCTGTGCTACCTGTTTGTATAATATCACCAGTTTGAAGAGTATTTCCTACTATTGTTACTGCTTTTAATGTACTGGTGCCGTCAATGGTAAATGGTCCAGCAACAGTCAACGTTTGTGGTACCGTAACATCTGAGGTTAATACATGTACATTTTTGCCAGCGTATGCACTTAAAATTAAATTTGTGTTAGTTGGAACTACTGAAATATTATCTTTAATATACAAACTGCCAATATTGAAATCAACAGCAGTTATACTACCAGCTGTTTGTAACGAATTTGCATTTAATATTAAATTTACTGTTAGATTGTTATCAACCTGTACATCTGAATTGATAACTTTAACAGTGCCAGTGCCATTTGCAGTAAATGTTAAATCATTATTGCCAAGTGTTGTGGTAATTTTATTGCTGTCAAACTTGATGTCTTGGAATTGTACAACATTGGCACCATTAACAGTAACATTTCCTGTTATGTTTGTATCACCTATTCTACTTGTGGCACCTGTTTGAGCGTAAGTGTATAACCCAGGCAGATCTAATGTGCCTACGATGCCAACACCGGCAAGTGTAGAACTGCCGTTGACTGTTAAGTTATTTGTTAGGGTAACATCAGTAGTAGTAACATTTATTATGCCAGTGCCATTTGCACTTAATACTAGATTTGTATTCAGTACGTCAGTAGTAATTGTATTGCCAGTGATGTATACACTACCAATGTCATATGCATTTGCACTAGCAGAAGTGGCAGTTACACTGTTGGCATTGCTTGTTAAACTTACAGTTAGATTGTTGTCTACTTGTACATCTGAATTGATAACTTTAACAATGCCAGTACCGTTTGCAGTAAAAGTTAAATCATTATTAGCAAGAGTAGTTGTAATCTTATTGCTGTCAAATTTGATGTCTTGAAATTGTACAACATTGGCCCCATTAACAGTAACATTTCCTGTTATATTAGTAGCACCTGTTCTGCTTGCGTTACCTGTTTGAATGTAAGTAAATGATCCTGGCAGATCTAATGTGCCCACAATACCAACTGCTTGTGTATTGCTTGATCCTAACACAGTTAAATTATTTGCAATATCAACATCTGTTGTCACAACAGATACTGTTCCAGTTCCGGCAGCAGTTAATTGTAAATCTGTATCCGTAGTAAGAGTTGTTATTGTATTGTTAGATATCTGTGTAACTGCATCAACGTTAAGCAGACCTGCATACAACGTATTCCAAATTTTTGGAGTACCAGTAATTTTACCCAGTGTATATGTATTAGGTAATTTAGGATTTATTGATTGTGTTAAATGGTCATAAATTGTAACAGTGTCAGTAGCTTCATTTCCCAGTGTTACTGACCCGTCAATACTTGCATCTCCTGTTACGGTAGTGTTACCGTTTACGGTTAATGTTGAGCTGACAAAATTATTACTAGATAAATTACGAGAATATAAATTTCTCCACTCTTTTGCAACTGAACCAAGATTGCTGGCATTGGTTACATTGGGAATAATGTTGCTGTTGATGTCAGCATTGAATGTTACATTGTCAGTATCGCTGTCACCAAGTACAACAGACCCGTCCCAAGTTATGTTGCCAGTAGCATGTAAACTTCCACGGATATCCACGTTAGCAGTTGTAACTACCAATCGGCCTGTACCCATTGGATCCAACACAATATTTGAATCAAGTACAGTATTATTAATACTATTGGTAGTGACGTCAAAAAACGCAGTTGTTAATCGCGGAACATTAACAGTTGGATTTAATGATTGATTTGGACTTAGAGTTACGCTGCCAGATACGTTTTGTATTTGGCTTGTGGTAAACTCAAGATTGGCTACTGTTGCACCAGTGTCTACTATTAAATTAGTAGTGTTAGTTTTTCCAGTAATGTTTAGGGTTCTAGTGGGTGTGGCATTTTTTATGCCAATCCAACCGTTTACTACATCAAGGTATAGTAAGTTTGTTTCAAAGGCAAGATTGTTGCCGTTACGTAGTAAATTTTCTGCTAGTAACGGGCCGCTTATTCTACCTAGTTCTCGCCCCATGTTCCGCTCCTAGCTAATTATTGATCAAAACCTATCAGTGCTGTTACTATTTTTCCGTAAGGTACTGGGCTACTAAATTTTAAATAGTATCCACTTCCAGTTGCTCCAGCTTCTGTAACAGTCAACGCCACATTGGCCGCAATGGTGTTTGTTGTTGCTTTGCCAGTAAAAGTAGCACTGACCAATGCATCAGTGTCAGCATCAATTGCAAATGCTGTTACAGCAGTGCTGGCTTGTAGTGATGCTGAGCCAGTTATAATTGCACTGATAAAATTTGCACTAGGATAAACGGCTGTGGTGCTGGCAATTTGTCCTGTAACTGTAACAGTTGCAGTTGTGCTATTGGTATAACTCACGCTGGTTGTGGTACATGCAGTCACAGTAAATGTGCCGTTGTATCCACTAGGTGTAAATCCTGTCACAACAACAGTTGATCCAACGCTGAATGGCGTTGCTGGTCGTGTGCTGAATGTCAACGTCACTGTGCTGGCAGCACCGCTGGCGCCAGTTGCAACTAGTGCAGTGTTAAAATATATAATAGTTGCACCACTTGCGGTGCTGGCACTGGTCACTCCAGTATAAGTTTCTGCACCCAGTGTTGGATTTTGCAGAACTGTGTAATTTGTTGTGTGTAATTGTAACACGTTTTCAACTACAACTAACAAGTTTTGTCCGCCCCAGGTGCCGCCGCTTTGAACTGTTGCTGGCGGTGCTGGATTTAGTGGACCAAAATAAACTTCAGATCCGTTGCCAGCGCCTAAATTTTGTTGAGTAATAGCAGTTGATTCTTTAAATCTAAAAGTACGCCATGCGCCCGATTGATATCCTTCAAACTGATTAGTGTCAGTATTATATCTAATCATACCCGTAACACCAGACGGTTTTGTAGCAGTGTTTCCTTTTGGAACTACTACACTTCCTGTACCCACTGGTTCAAGATATACATTTATGCGGCCAGCATCTGTATACAAAGTTGTATTGTTTGCTGTCCTACGATCTAGTGTTTGACGTTTTAAATATCTCATTATACTGGTAATGTGCTTATGGTAAATGTCAGCATTGCAGTAACTGATGCCACAGCAATCAGCGCATCTCCGTTGCTCAACACTAGTTTTTCTTGATCTAAACTTACAGTTTCCCCTGGAGGAATTGGCAATACTGAAATTATTGTGTGCTTCACAGCAGTGGTTGTGCCTGATACATCTGCACTTGGAACTGCAAACAATGTAAGGTTGCTGGTACTTGCTCCATAATTACAAATAATAATAGATGTCACAGCATTTGCTCCAACACTGGAGTAAACTACTGAGTTGGTGTTTGTAATTAAACTATTTGATATGGCCATGTTCTTTCCTTATAACAGTATGCTTAATAATACTGCTCTGTTTTTACTAACTAATTCGTCTTGATTGTAAGCTACACCGCCATAAGCAATGTTGTTTACAAAATATATACCTGTTCTTCCAGCACCTTCTGTGGATTTTGAATACAGCTTGGTTGCACCGCTCACTGCGGTTGGAGTTCCTACCTGATTAAACAAATTTGCCACAGCATTGATGTCGATGTTGTTTGTTGTGGAAGTCAATACCAAATTGGTTGAGCTGGTGTTAGTAATTGTGTCGTTAACAATACTCACATTATTAATGTTAACACCACCGCTGGATATCTGAGCTTTGGTATTGCCAGCAATAAGAAAATCAATAGTAGTTGCTGTTGCTTGTACTCGAGATAATGAAGCACCAGTTAACGGGTAATAAATTCTATCCACGTTGGCTACACCATTTGTGGCTGAAACATAATCGTTAATAAATTTCTTGTTGGGAATGTGATTGGGATCTGTAACACGACTTTCGTAGTTGGCACTGTTGGCAATGCGCATCACAGGGCTTGCACCTTGCAAGTCAAATATCAAATCTGCTGTGCCATCGTTGGTGATTGTTCTTACTTGAATACCGCTCAATGCAGTGCTGTTGTTGCTGGTGTTGGCTGTTTTTACTTGAAATGTTCCCACAACATCTGTGGCAGTTACTGAATCATAATGATTAACTTGTTCGCTAAAAACAAATTGAGCACTGTCTCTATTACCTCGGCCAATGTCAATACCCGACTGATATCCCAAAGCACTACTAATACCAGCACCAGTTTGTCCAAAATTCAATTGAATGATGTTGTCCTGAATAGTGGTAGTGGTAGACTCTACTGTGGTAGTTGTGCCTTTAACATCAAGATTTCCAGTTATGATCACTGTGCCAGTACTGGTTCCAGTATCCAACACGATACTGCCGCCACTTTGGACTTGTAATCTATAATCGCTCTGACTGACTTTTAAAATTCTTGACATTGTTTATCCTTAAGTAGGGGACCTAAGTCCCCAGGCCTAATTAAGCGTTATCGATTAATAATGAATCATCTAAAACTGCCGCAGTCATATTCCATTTGACTGAAGCGCCGGTAGCAAATGCTGTACCAGTACCACGAGTCACCGTAACCTTACGTGCTGTAATTTTAGTGGCAAAATATGTTCCACCAACTGAGTCAACTAAACGAACACTGCCTTCACCGGCAGCATCTGCTAGTGTTGAAGTTAGTTCAACAATACCAGTACGTGTGCCGTCTGTAACTTTGTAACGACGACTAGATACTTGACGAATAATGTCAACAGGCAGTGCTGATCCGCCTGTTAAGAATGCTGTCATTAAGATAGCATTTTCTTGATTTCCAGTTGTGCTAATGTTACCGCTGTCAACTAACATGTTAACTGAAGTAGCCGTTACTGATTGTGTAAATGTTGGTGTTGGTGCGGCTGTATAACCAGAACCTGCTTCTGTGATTACAACAGATTTAGCACGGAAACGTAGAGTAACTGTTAATTCAACGCCTGCGCCGTTTGAAGTAGTTGCTTGAGCACCAGTTGTCAATGTAGTAAAGTTACCACGACTGCCGCCGGTAAAATCAAATGTCAACGCATCATCACCGCCTGTACCGCCAATAGTAGCTACACGTAGTACAGCATCTGTACCAGTAACTGTAATTAATTGACCCACAGTATAACCAACTTGTGTGCCGCCAACTGCTGTCACACTTTCAACTTCAGAAGTGATAGTACCAGTAGCTGTAACACCACCTGGTAGTGTCGGAGCTGAAAATCCGATTGTTGGGCGAGTTGTGTATGCGCCTAATGCGTTTAATGTAACGCTAGCAACTGCTCCGCCGCCAATACCGTTATCAGTAGTTACGCTTGCGGAACCTGTATTACGGTTACCAAAATATTTTTTATTTAAACTACGAGCCATTTTATTTTCTCCTTAAGAAATAACGGCGTTCTAGGCCGTACGCGGTTGCTGTTCCGCATAAAATTCACACCATGTGAATCATTACTATGTATTTATGCACAATAGAAAAAGGGCTCCGAAGAGCCCTTTAAGTACTGCTAAAATCAGTTGTCGCCGTTGACAATTTGCACATATGCGCCCTCTGGAAAGTCCAGTTTCCAAGGTGCCGAACTGCCTGTGGCGTACACATGACCCGAACCACCTGCGCGGGTCAGTGTTACTCGACGTGCTGTGATTTTGGTGGCAAAATACTCGCCGCTGCCACTGTCCACAACCATAATACTGCCTTCTCCTGCTGCAGGTGCTGACGTGCTAACAAGATTAACAACACCAGTGCGTGTGCCATCAGTGACCTTGTAACGACGACTAGACACCTGTTTGAGTATGTTGACTGTGCCTGCTGAGCCACCTGTCAAGAATGCTGTCATAGTGATTGCTCCGGCCCATGTGAGATTGAATGTGGCGTTGGCACCATTAGTATCTGCACCAGAGCCCAGGCCAGTAACACCACTAACGGGATTGCTTGGAGAGGCTGCGTTTCTAACACCAACCTGTGTGATGGTTTGACTGGTGATGGCATTGTTGCCAGGTTCAACGTTGCCTGTGACAGTGAGTATCAAAGGTGTGATCCATCCTGCGCCACTGAATGTGATAGTGTTGCCTATATCGTACCCAGTACCGCTGTTTACTCTAGTCACACCAACTACATATATTTGTTCAAAATATTTTTTACTAATCGGACGTCCCATTTTGTCTTCTCCTCAAATTATTTATCCGTTCGTAAGAAAGGGCTCCGAAGAGCCCTTTGATTCTTTTTACAAACTTTAGGTTTGAATTAGCTGAACTTAACGTTAGCTGAAGTAATAGCAACTAGACCTAGATAGTCAGCGGCGTTACCTAAAGAACTTGCTGTGTTTGACAACTCAACATAACCATAACGTGTCATGAATGATACGACTGGTTCAAATGTTGATGGATCAAGAACAACACCACTGCTCATCAATGGAATGTATGGGCAGTAGAATGCAGGTGCATCGCTTTCGCTAGAACCTTTGTATCCAATTAGGATAGAAGCACTGTCTAACGCATAGCTGTTAACATACACTTTCATTGCGCTGTTCAATGTACCAACAAACTTGGTGTTTGTAGGTGCTTCGAATGTACCTTCTGTTGTACGAGCAAATGCGCTTGTAGTAGCAGATTGTAGGATTGTCAATGCAAATGGTGATACAACAGCATAGTTACCAGCACCACGACGTGTACGCTGAGCGATCAAGTTGCTTACGCGATTGATCTGAACAGCTAAAGCGGCGTGTTCGTCACCAACGAATGTAGCAGTACCACTTACAGCGGCCTGGTCATAAGTTTGTGTAGCAGAACCAGCTAAACTTGTTAGAGATGCTAGGATCTCTTGATCAATTTCAGCTGTGATTTCTTGAGCCAATGCGGCCATAACTTCTGCTTCAACGTCAATACCTTGTTGGGCTTGTGCGTCTTGAGCAGCCTCAAATGTCCAGCGAGCTGATAACTTACGTGTCTTAGCTTCAACTGTTTGTTTCAAGATCTGAATGCTCATTCTGTTACCAGCTACGCCTTCTAGAGAAGCTGTTGCGGCAGCTTTACCAGTTGATGTATTGCCAGAATAAGCTTCTGCAATCTTGAATGGGCTCAATGCCTCTTCACCAGCTACAACAGAAGCATTGCTTGATGTGTCAGCATAGCGAACACGCAAAGTGTGAATCTGTCCAACTGGACCAGTCATTGGTTGTACACCAACTAACTCGTTAGCGATAACGGTTGGCATAACGCGACGGATCACTGGAAGGATCACGCGATTTAGTGTTGCAACGTTGCCAGCAGAAGTAGCACCAGCAGTTGGGGATTCCATCAAATACTTGCGAGTATTCTCTAGGGTAACACCCATTACTGATTTTTTAGTGCCTTGTAAGCCTTCTAATAGGGCTTCTTTAGTCTCTGCCCAACGTCCGTTTAGTAGTTCTGACATTTAAATTCTCCTTAAATTTTTAGTCCTGCGAGTCTGCGAATGTCAACAATATTGCTGTTTTCGCTCTCACTGCTACGTGGGTTGTTGGAAATTTTATTTCCTGTAACTTCTTTTGCCTCTACTAGTGCCTGTTTCTTCTGCGGAGCATTGCCAGCGATTACAGCTGGAAGATACTTTTCAAAACTTTCGTTAAGACGAGTAGTCTTTACAGTCTCCATCAATTCGCCCATGATCGCACGTTGTTCCTTGTTTAGAGGAGCAAGTAGTTCTGCCATGATTGCTTTTCTTTCTGTAGCTTCTTTCAAAGCACGGATTTCTGTATCTTTACTTTCTAGGATTTGTTCAGCTTTAACAATTGCCTGTGCGGCTTCTTGCATTGCCAAATCTTTTAAGTCTATGACTTTGAGTAATTTAGAAGTTTCCGATTTTTCATTTAGATAACTCGCTTGGTACTCAGAAGCAAAAGCTTCGAATAACTTACGACCAAAATCAGCACGACGAGCGGCTTCGATGTCTTCTTTCAATGAAGTAATTTCAGAAGTTAAGTTCTGAGTTACTACTGATTCCACCATCTGTGCGGCACGTTGTACAAATTGTTGTTTTACCTTCTTGATTTCTTCACGACCTTCACGAACTAGACGAACTTTCGTTTCAGCTAGGTCCTGCTTGTCTTTATAAAATTCTGCGATTTCTTGAGCAAGAGCTTCAACTACGAATTGTTCTAACTTTCCAAACTTGCTTGCCATTACTACTTGATCTTCGTGCAATTCTTTAACTTCAGAAGCCAGTTGACGTGTAACAAATTCCTTCATTACTTCAGCATCTTTCTTCATCTTTTTAGCATACTTGACTTTCATCTCTGCTAATTGATTGCGATCGTCGGCAAACTCAACAAGTTCAGCACTTAATTGTTCAGAGATCATGCGATCTACTGCTTCAATCATTGTGTTCTTGTCGTGTTCGTATTTTTGTGCAAATTCTTCGCGTAGTTGTTGAGTAGCTGTTTCTTTAGCTTCGATAATACGAGCTTCGAACGCAGACTCAATTGACTCTTTGATCTCCTCAGAAATCACGTTGTTTTCAAATAAACTTTTTAGCGCATCCAACATGTGATTCTCCTTGTTATTGGAGTTTGCTTATTATTGATAATAAGCTCTCTTTGAGATATTTCTGTGCTTTAGGATCTCCCTTGACCTCTTGCGCTATGCGTAAGGCACTTAATCCCCCTCGACTGTTCATCAAGTGTTCATAAATTGGTGTAGGATATGCTCCCGGAGCACTAGGTTGAGCTACCATATCTACTGTGATAATCTCAAAATCTGATACTTCACCGGATCCGTCTTCCTTGACGTTTCCGGATCCGCGACTTGAAACACCTAACTTGACTCCGCTTTCCAGCATTGTCTTGATTAGTTGTCCCATAGGGGTTGGTAAAATTTTCAGTTTACCGTAACCATTAGGACCGTCCATCCACATATTTGTTATCATGTGGCTCACACGGTCTAGGTTAATTTTTAGATCATCTGGATGATCCACTTCTCCGAGAACTGAATAACCGTTTTGAATCTGATCGTTTAGGGTTTTGACAGCCTTGCCAATCTCATTCACAGGGTAAACACGCTGGTTAGCGTTACGTATACCGCCCTGGATGCAAATCCCGGACATGTATAAGTTTTTCCCGTCTTTGTCATCAGACTCAACGATCATTTTTGCTTCGTTGAAACTGAGATTCTCTCGGAGATATAACATATTTTTCAATGTATTCTTCTATTATCTGGCACGGCTTTTTAAACCGTTGATAAGACTACCTGCACTCTTATCACCGTTGTCGCCGGAACCTTTCTTCTCAGCACCGTGACCAGGTTCTTTCTTCTTAAAACCAGTCTTACCAGCGTTGCCGCCTGGTACATTCACGTTGCCAAAGTTTTCTTCTTTGGTACTTGGATTGGCTAAACCACCTTGTGTGCCGCCCTTCTCTGTTGAGAATGACTTGGCAATGTTAGCAGTTGTTCCACCCATGTCGTTTTTACCAGCTACAGCTGAACGTGTGTTAACACCGTTGTCACCGTGTGTTGGCTTTCCAACTTTGTTTACATATTCCATCATTGGCATTTCTGGTTCCATATCCATGTCACCGCCCATGTCGTCACCGCCCATGTCGTCACCGCCCATGTCGTCGCCTTCGTCGGCTAGTAATTGTTCAAATTCTGCTTTTAGGTCTTCCAAAGCGTCTTCTAGATCCATAACGCGATCTTCCATGTCGTCGCCGCCTTCTTCGTCGCCCATGTCCATGTCCATGTCGTCGCCTTCTTCATCATCCATTGGGTCTTCGCTGTCGTCTGCTTCTGCATCATCTTCTGCATCGTCAGCACCAAACTGTTCTTCCATTCCTCCTTCTGCATCATCTTCTGCTGGAGCGGCTCCGGCAGCGTCATTAGCTTCTTCAGCTGTGAAGTCTTCTGATAGTAATTCTTCGTAGATTTCGCGAGATTTCGCAACTACGATATTATGAAAAATTTCTTTTGCTGTTTCTTGATCTTCATTGATCAATGCCTCAAGCATGGCTTCAAATTGTGCGCGATCAGTCATTGTTGATTCTCCTGTGATTGTGGTTACAAGGCTGTATTATATTTACACTTTAATTACAAAAGTGGGTAGATATAGTGTAAAAACAGTCGTTTTTAAACTTTTTATAGATTAGGCAGCTGGAGGAGGAGGTGCCGCATACATTGCTTGTATAAATTCTAGCTCGCTTTCCTGTTCCAAAATATGTGATTCACTGCTTTTACGTAGTTCATTTAGTTGTCGTAAAGTTAATCTTGTTTTACGAGTATCACTACGCTTCATTTCACCTGAATCGCGAGTTGGCTCATAGCGTAAATTGTTGGCCACACGCCGTGTGTCAGCATCTATGTAAAATAATTCGCGAAGTATCATGATTGTATTTATGCTGGAGCCGGTGCGGCGCCAGGTTGCGGTGCGGCTGCTGGAGGTGCTCCTGGCACGCCAGCTTCACCAGGTGGCATAGCCATGTCATCCGGTGCATCAAGATCACCAGCCATGCCCAAGTCGCCTTCAATACCGCCAGCACTTAGTCCTGCACTGCGCAATTCGCCTGCGGCATCAGTACTGGTTGTTTGGCCTTTGCCATTTTCTTCTCCCCACAAGCGTTCGTTTTCTGCAACTTCGTCGTCTGTGAGTCCCAAGAAGCGTTTCAAAGCAAATCGATTGCTGACAAATGGTATTGCTTGTATGGTGTTGAATGTGTTGATACGCTCTGCATCAATGCTGGCCTGTTTGCTACTTGCAAAATTTAGTGGTGGATTAAATGCCAGTTCAAACAAATTTGGATCAATGTTCATGCCTTTGCTGTGCATGTACATTTTAAATTCTTCGTCAAATACTGATGTAATTAGACTTTGCAAACGTTCGCAATACTTGTTAAAACGTAGTTCTTGAATGTATGCTGTGCCCACACGACCGTCATTGAAGTTGCTTTGACTGTCGTCTGCGCCTGTTGGCAAGTAACTACTTGGTATACGCAAGCCACGGAATAACTTGTTGGTGAAATACTTTAAATCGTCAATTTCTCCAATGTTTTTGCCGCCTTCCAACATCTTAACATCGGAACCTTTGCCGTCTGCTGTTTTAGGAAAGAAGTAATCTTCGTTGATTGATAGGGGATTGTATGCTGAATCAATAACATTTTGGCCGCCACCAGACTGGCTAGGTATACGTCGTTGATGTATTTCGTTTTTAACACGTTCTACAAATGCCATGGCCAAGTGACTAGGCATGTTGCCTACGTCAATACTGAATACTCTGCGCTCAGGAGCACGTTGTATACGATAGATTAAGATAGCATCTTCAAGTAATTCTTTTTGTTTGTACACTTTGAATATGTGTTCAAGCAAGCTGTTACCAAATGGATAATTGTTGTCTAATCCTTCGCTCAGCGACAAATGCACAATATGTTTTGAATCTATCGCATGTTCTGTTTGTTGCAATCCAAAACGATTACTGGACGAATTGCCGCCGCCTGCTCTTGATCCTGGTTGGCTTGTGGGATTAAACATGCCACTGGACATTGTGCCGTTGGC
>Ga0209353_10000178_pt1 | contig 38487 bp, 35 predicted proteins | sample LauGreSpBDMM15SD_2_FD_187561 | JGI IMG/M metagenome (GOLD analysis project Ga0209353, IMG submission 187561) | Freshwater lake microbial communities from Lake Michigan, USA - Sp13.BD.MM15.SD (SPAdes) (version 2) | ecosystem: Environmental > Aquatic > Freshwater > Lake | place: Lake Michigan... | reverse complement strand
AAGGCATATAGTGGAGATGACCCAGAGCAAGCAGTTACTGGATTTTTCAAAACATTTGATAAAGAATTAACATTTGACCGCGGACCATATAAGATAGTCACCCAGCCTGGCGGAAAGATTACGCGCCGAAAATCGAACCGAAAAAAATCTAAACGAAGAAAATCTAAACGAACCAGAAAGATATAAACATATGACATTATATTCAATATACAATGTCATTATTGGTCCATCCCGAGAACCAGCAGTTGATATGGGATATAACGAATAATAATCAATTTGTAGTCCAATTTTTTCAGTCCAACACTCATATTAAAAAGGAACAATGGTTTAGAGCTGTAATGGAACATTTTTACAACACATACAAGGGAAAACAAATTGACAAGACTGAACTGAACCAATTAAACAAGGAAGTTCTCACGTATATGATACAAAGCTTACAGAATATGGCGCCGCGCCCTAAACCAGAACCTGAATCTGCACTGCCTACTTACACTAATATACCAACTCCCCCCATTCCTGAAAATAACAGAGAAGAGCTTTATAGGCAACAATTTTTACAGAAACAACAAGAATACAAGTCTTTATTGGATAAATCCAAGCCTGCTGCATTAGATTTTCGGGAAAAGGAGAAAGACGTTGCAATTTCAAATATGGAAGAATTAATTCAGAAACAAATGCAAGAACGAAATACATATATGAACCTCCATCCATTGCCATCTAACAACATACAACCTAATACAAATAGCTTAAGTCCGATGCAAACTACGCAAATGCAACAGCCAAAGAATGCTGTTCCTCCCGAAAATATTCAATTGATACCAGAAAGCACGAGCAATAAGACTCTTTTGAAATCATCTGACGACATTACTTCAAAACAGTTGCTTGATTTGTTAACCGAACAGAAATCAGAAATATCGTCGTTGAAAACAATGATACTGAACTTATCCAATCAAATTGCATCCACGAATGAACGATTAAATCAACCAGTTAAGCTAGAACCTTCAACGCCCGCACCCAAGCCGTCAATGTACGCGCCAAGACCTGACCCCAATGTACTTGTTGAAACAGTTGAAAATGAAAACGACTAATATAATTTATACAAAACAAATATAGACGTTTCTCGCCAGTATTTGTAAATATGGAACTATTTACAAATACGCTGTTTATTAATCTCGCCAGTCGTACTGACCGACTGGAACACGTTATTAGCGAATTCAGCAAATTCGGACTAACGCCAGAGAGAGTGGATGCAGTGAAAATGGCATCGGGCGCGATTGGTTGCACACTTAGTCACATCAAATGTCTAGAACTGGCAAAATCCCGCAACTACGAACACGTATTTATATGCGAAGATGATATTACTTTCTTAAAGCCTGAATTGTTACGCGAAAACCTAACCAAGTTTCATAATAATGCAACTATACAGTGGGATATATTAATTATCGGCGGCAACAATTGTCCCCCATTTCAAGCCATAACTGATTATTGTTCTCGCATTTTCAATTGTCAGACAACAACGGGTTATATAGTAAAACGGAATATGTACGATGTTTTATTAGATAATTTTAAAACGGGTCTCAATTTGTTATTAAAAAATCCTCAAAATAAGCGAGAATATGCAATTGATATTTACTGGAAGAAGCTGCAAATGCAATACTTTTGGTACATCATAACGCCTCTCACAACCATTCAATATGAAAATTTTAGTGACGTGGAACAACAAAATGTTGATTATAGCCATTTAATGTTGGATATGGAAAAGGAATGGTTCATGAAACAACAATGGGCGCAATTTAATTAGTACTATTGGTCAACCGCAGAAATTGTGAGAGGACTGCCTTGTTTTTTTCCGCATATTGTATTGACTGCAAATGCGACGAATGTTCCTTGTTCATCATTCGCTCTCTATACTGTTGTTCTTTCATTGATAACATTTTTTCTGCTTCTGGTTTTTCTAGTGGCGTTAGCGATTGATTACCGCGTTCTCGCATAAAATGGTCAACCGATGCATATTGTTTCACTTTATTAAAATCTCGTTCGCTAACTGCCAATACTGTTTCGTTTTTATGGACCTTTCTCAAATCATCAAACTTTAATTTACTAAATGGGTCACTCGTAACGTATGTATCATCATCTTCGTCTTCCTCGTAAAAGTTACTCCCACTTCCGCTGTTCACTACTAAATTATTCACGCCTGTATATCTAACTAAACCCGATTGCTTTTCCTTAATTTTATCAAATATCTGTCCCATGTTATTCGCATTCACATCGTGTTGATTCTCAAATGTCGGTTCATCTTTGGAAAACCATTCATTGCGAGAACTATTTGTCTTTTTTACCATATTGTTCTCAAATATGGTATTGAACTTATCTTGAAATTCCCGAGCATTCATATTGGTAATCGCAGTCTTGATTTGTTTTGTGGTGTTTTTATTGTTATCAGATACAGAAGCAGGAACATATGTCGTGTTCTCGGCAGTGGGTTTTTGTGTCTGCTTATTTTGATTGTTATAAAAATTAACCACTATATCAAATGCCTTTTTATAAAACAAAAAATATTCTGCTGGCAATTTGGACTTATCGGGGTGCGTCATTAGTACCTGTTTTTTTGCCCGTTTTAAGTCTTCCAAATTTATGTTATAATCAGTGTGAAATAGCGCTAATAAATCTTTTAGAGAATACATGTGTATATCTAAATTGTGTGACATTTGTAGTATACCATTTTACGATATTGTTTTTGCCTAGTTTATTCCGAAAACAAGATAAAAACATAAGGCCGTATATTATATAATACAGAATGGGACTTCCAATTATTACTAATTTGCGTGACCGACAAGAATTTGCGAGCCTACTTCTTACAAACCCTGGGTTGTTAATTATCAAGTTCGGGGCGGACTGGTGTGGTCCATGCAAAATGATTGAACAAGATGTTATGGCTGGATTCAATTCTATGCCTGATAATGTTCAATGCGTCTTGGTTGACATTGATGTAAGTGTGGACTTGTATGCATTTCTAAAAACGAAAAAAATGGTGAATGGAGTTCCCGCCATCTTATGTTATAAAAAAGGAAATACTCGGTTTGTTCCAGATGAGGGCGTTGGAGGCGCCGATAAATTAAAAGTAAGACAATTCTTTCAAAATTGTTTGGCTCTTCTAGAATAAGGTCGTTGATTTCAAATTTTTATTATAAATAAACCATTCACGCAATGACATTGATATTTTATTCTTATCAATGCCATAACCAGTAATGTCGTATATATTGTCCCAGAAATTGGTTTCCGCATAGTTGCGAACAGTAATTTTTGAACTGGGGTCGCGGTTTAAATCATTCAGTATTTTTTCTATTTTGTGCAATGATGCATAGTTGATCTGGTTCCGAGATTTATAGCAACATACATAGTTATATTTTACCTGATTATATCCAAACCAATCGTAAAAGCAATCTGAATAACACACGTTCGATTCCAAATCCAATACCCGCTGAATAGCGTCGGGGATACTGGCGGCCGACCTTCGCTCAATGTCGTTTGGTGTATTTAGAAATTTTATATAATTGCATATCATAAAGTTTTTATTGGATACATTCGCTTGTCGCACAAATTCTAGCAACTCTTCCATAAAACTAGTCATAAATGGTTTGGTGCAAAGCCGATTACATAATATGATATACGTATTCGGAATTTTGTGCAGTTGTAACAATGCTACGTTGTCTGCTAAATTTTGTACGTTATGAAAATCATCTATTGCTATTATCAGGCATTGATCGTCTGGGTCAGGTTCTCTCGTTTGCAAGAAATGAGGGAACATTTGGAACAATGAATTTGACGGGATTATGGTTCCTTCGCTGCCTATTTGCACCGATCTCGCGTTGTATTTTCCGCCAACCGATACATATATTTTGTTTATTGGGTTTATTGCGGCATTTCTAATGCCATTTGCGACTGCAATTACGTCGCCCGCACTGCTCGGCGTTACATTTGAAATAAATGGCAATCCGTTATTCATATTGTTAGTTAAATTATGTTACTTGTTTTGCAATTAAGTAATATAATTCAATTTTCTAATTATTTATTTACTACGATTCTTATTTCTCGTCTGTTTACGTTTTTTATTATTATGTACATTTCGTTTTGTTTTTTTTATTTTTCGGGCATTACGTTTCCCTCCGAATGCTTGACCACTTTTTTCAGGTTGTGGTACAATCTCTGCATTTGCCATTGCTACTGGTTCTGCTGCTAGTGCTTCTGGCGCAGTAGGCGCTGCTGGTTCAGGCACGTTTTCTTCTATTTTCTCTGGTTCAGGTTCTTTGGTATAACTATCGCCGATTGGTGGCAAATTATCAGTCGCTGAACCGTCTATCTCATTATTGGTAATATCCATTGCAGTCGCATATGCCAATACTGATGCCGTAATAGTTGCTAATACATAATTTATCATTGGAATGGGTGCGTCGTACATTTTAGTTATATTATAAATATATTTTTGTTTACTGACCAGATGTAACAATTTCCTAAATTGCGATGTATTACTGTTCGCCTTCTAGGAGTTTGCGCGCAGACGCAAACTTACTAGTCCATCGATCCTTGATTGTTTGAGACACATTTGCATTTAAGTGGCGCTCATATTGCTCTGGACAATCAAAGAACATTGTCTTTGGCTCACTGCCAAATTCGCCAGTTGCAAAACATACCTTAAAGAACAAATCTTCATAAATGCTTCCTACGCGATACATTGGGCTTGTTGCGCCAGTAATTGCGTCGCGGATGCTTGAACCAGGGGTTGTGCTCGTGGAATACACACCAACCTTTTCGTCACTTGATCCGCCATTGCGGGTCATCTTGTGGTAAGACTTGTCATTCAGCAAATATGCATCCATGTAATTTCGCTGCTTCTTTTTAGTTGGGCTTGTTTCAGACGTTACGCTGCTTTCACTAGCCAGCGTATAATCGTCTTGTTTGTAAACAGGTTGAAAGTCAGCATACTCGCTGGTGATAGTCATTTCGTCGGTCTCGGTCATTTAGAAAGTATTGATTAGGAAAGGTCCTAAATATAGTTATAGCTGGTGCTAATTATACAATTTACTATGAACTCACCTTTATATTATTTTTTTATTAGTTTACGTCTCACGATAAAAATTACAGCGTATAATGTATACAACGGAAACTATGTCTAACATTATTGATTCACGCATACTTATAAGAAATAAGTTTTTGAGTAAAACCAGAGACGTGACAACCGATCATATTAATAAGTCTGTCGGTTTCTTGGGTACGCCTGAATATATAGTCGATGCGCCTCCGCAATATAATATAGAGGATGCGCCAGTAAATACATATACGTATCTGGGCGATGATCCATTATCAAGAGAATTCAATTATGACGAGGAGAACCGTCCACCATTATTTATGTGTATGTATACGCAATCAAATGATTTATCGCTGCCATATATATCATATCATCTCGTAAAAAATAATAATTCGTTGTCATTTCCGAATGCACTTCCTGTAATCAGTGGAGGCGGCGTACAATATGACAATGAAACGATTGTCCCGCCAGAATCTGTTGGACTAGACCCAGTCAAATTGCAAGCACTTGATACAGAATTTACCGATGGCAAACACGGAATGGTAGATTTGATTGAAATATTTAGGTGTGGTAAGCGTGCATTTTCAAGACGATACCCGCGAGATTACAGTGCCATTTACAAGACGGAAGCCAGTCAGGTTGGTCCACTAAATCAACGCCTCACTGGACCATACAATTACTTTGATTCTTCGTTGCATCCATACAAGCAAGGTACTGAAATGCACAGCATACAATCCATTACAAAGACCATTACTTCCATTGTATTTGGGGTTGCAATCACTCGCGGCGACTTCCGTTCCCCACTAGATACTCCTGTATTGAATTGGTTTGATGAAACAAAGGTGTTGAATATTGACGACCGTAAACGAAAAATGACGCTACGACATATACTCACAATGACCACTGGCCTAGAATGGGAAGAAAAAGTGCCATACGCCGACAAACGTAGCGACTCGTCCAAAATGGAGGGAACAGATGACTGGGTAGCCTACGCAATAAATAAACCAATGGCCAGTGAGCCAGGCAAGGATTTCAACTATTCAAGTGGGGCTAGTCAATTGCTCGCCCACATATTCTTGCGCGAGACTGGAAAAGACATTGATGCCTATGCAGGAGAACATTTATTTGCACCACTCGGAATTAATTATCTCTGGAAGCGTAGTTATGACGGCACGACTGATACCGAAGGTGGGTTGTTTATGAGTGGACAAGACCTAATTAAAATTGGCCATCTCATTCTTGACGATGGCGTCTGGCAAGGTAAACAGATTGTATCCAAATCTTGGATAAAAGATTCACTTGCATCAAGCGTTCCTGAAAATAAAGCAGACAAGGCGTTCTCATACGGGTTCCAGTGGTGGTTATATCACAGACCCGACAATAAGCGCATTGTTTGGACAAGTGCTGGTATGGGCGGACAAATGCTGTTGATATTCCCCGAAGAACGTCTGGTTGTAACTGTAATGAGTTGGAATATACTATCTATTCCCGTATCAATGGAAAAGATTATTGAGTACGTGATCGGCACAGTAAATGCGGAGTGCGGTGAAGGTGATGCAGTGGACGATGATGATGCTCACGCAGCGGACTATATTCCGCCAATAGACTTGGAAGTAGATGACCAAGCTAAGACCGAAATAACAGCGCCAGAAAACGCTGTCGATTCGCCTGATTTTTTGTATGAACAAGGTTCTCAATATCTAAAAAAATATCTGGTTAATGCAGAAGACATTCGTACAGAATGCTACAAAGGGTTTGTTGAAAACGCAGGCAATATATACGTATTCTTTGACGTTACAGACATTGAACTAACTTCTGAATTTGCGGATAACCATACCAATTGCATTATTGATGAAATCGTGAATAGAAAACGGGCAATAGATTTGCCGATTGAAGATACAGTATCAAGTATATTTGCTACGAATCGGGTGCTCATTTATTTATATGATGATAAGACACATAAACCGATACATTACCCAATACGAGTATATTTGTGCGAAAGTATAAATGACGAATATATAAATGTTAAATACATAGATGCTGGTGACAAATCCACTTTATCTATGATAAGTGACAAAGTAAATGACCCAGTTGTTGGCAATGGATACTTGTTTACTAGTACCGCGCTAGATGCCGCAGAAACGCCGTCGCTGAAACGATATGCCTTATTTCATCACGACGCAATATATGTATTACACGAACCGTTTATCCATTCGGAATATGAGTTAATTGCAGACAATGCGTGCGTATGTTTCTTGTCGGAGGGTGTTGAATACTGGTCAGTGAAGAATATGGACCTCTTCTTGGAAGTATAACAATATTTTGTAAAAACCTAAATATTGTTACTATTATTCTGCTTGTTAATATGTTTCTAAAAATTTATTTAATATGTCGGGGCTTACTTCATTCGCGAAGTACTCTTTTAATTCATTGGCCGTCGGTTGTCGGAAATATATGTTCTTATATCCATTAATGTATGTATTAATTACTGCAACCTGTTCATTGAAATACGTTTCTTGCACCTTGCGCAACTGTGATGCTCGTTCCACGCTCTCCAATTTTACTCGCACGCTCGTTTGTTGCATTTCAAGATGACGGGCAAGTTCCGCTTCCTTCTCTTCGAGCAATTGCTTCTGTTCCAATATAAAATTGTCTCTTGCTCGAACTGCAGCATCATCTACCTTATCTGTAAAATCGGTTGGCAATCCAGCCAGTTGTTCATACCATTTATTGCGGGTTTCGTCCACACTTACTATTGTATCGCATATGTCTGGTTTTCTCAATCGCTCAAACCGAACTCTCTTATCTGTTCCTGGTTTTCCGCTAAATTTGTGGGTGAACTCGTCAATGACATTGTCATTTATAGATGGACTGGTTTCCATTAATCGGTCAAATTCTTGACGACATTGTTTCAAAAAATGTCCTGCATTATCTCTCTCTGCTGGTTTCTTCGCCAGTTCAATACGTATATTACGTGCAAACTTATCCCATGATATAGCCGATACACGATGTGCTTCATTCAATTCCGATATTTTCAGATATTGCTGTATAGTGGTAAGAATACCAATAAAAATATTAATACTACCAATGATAGCAGGTGCGTATGATTTTATATTATCAGGAAAACTTTCCTGTGCAAATGACGCAGTACCACTTATCGTAGATAGGACAATGGCGGGTATAGTAAACCAAGCGTGCATCGTAGATAACTTGCCGTGCGAACGATAGTTTAACCATTTATAACACTGTGCTACATCACACCATTCAATCATTATTTTCTCGTTGTCTGGCGACCATTCAACAATCGTTATATCAATATCACCAGTTCCTGCCATTGACTTATTATCAACAGCAGCATTATTGCTACTAGGTTCTCTCGGAGTATCTAAACTTAACTCGTCTGGCGGTTTTTTTTCAGGCATTACTTACTAATTATATAATAAATGCACAAAATAAAATGCATTCGGCAATATTGTAATTACAACCCCGACGATCTAACTAAACTGTTGGTGCTTCATCTGATATGGCTACCTCGGTCTGGACGATATCTGGCTTCACTTCCTCTATCATTTCAAATTTGATTTGTTGAATTACATCTAGCTTGGCGGAACTGCTATATTGTGATATGGTTGGCACCAATCCTTCTTCATCCATTTTATAAAAATCATTAATGGGCTCAGTATTCTCAATATCATTGATGGAACATAAGCCATTTACGTTGAGATTTGCCTCAATGTCACTGTCAAATTCTTGTAGCTTTGTCAATAACCGCGTTAATTGTTTCTGTTGGGATATGTGAAAAAATGCAATATAATTCAGATAAAGAGATATCTGTTGCTTCACCAACATGTTCTCAAACTCCATTGTATTTAAAAAATTGGAAACAGAGAACCCCGCCCTGTTCTTTGCGTTATAATTGCGTATATTATATTCGTTTGTATCATATCTGGATTGTAAATGTTTAATAAATCCCAATATAGTCGTATGCAACACTTTGATATCGTCTAAATTATATTCGTGATAAGGTTCTAGGTCTTTATATGCGTTAAATGATCGCATATCCACTTGTTCTATATCCAGTTCTTCTGCGTTCTCCTTCAAGTATGTAGTAATCAAAACGTACAATTTATAGTAGTCGCAATACATGCGATTATTCAATAGTATACGATGTTTGTCTAGGTTGTCCATTTCAATGGAATATGTCTTATACTGGAAGAAAAATGTATCCAAGCAAAATAAGTACATTTTCTTTGAGTTTTTCTTTGTTAATTCGCTATATGCAGTTTTGAGATGGGCTAGTTTTCCAGCAATAGTTTGCTTTGCCTTGACAATTTCATCCTTCAATATCCAGATATTTTGAAAATTGTTTTGTAGTTTGGTTAATTCGGACGTGTGTGAATACGACATTGCCTAATTGTATATTTTACACGGATAAAAAAATCTGACGATACAGATTTTTTTATTTTGTTTTTGGTAGTTTGTTGCTGTGTTTTTATTTTTATTTTTATTTTTATTTTTGACTTGCGTTTGCATTTTGCTAGATGTCTGCATATCATTAGACGGATTGCCAAAAGTTGTATTTATCATCCCACATATTAAATGTGTTGTCTTGCAAATAGGCGTCGTAATCGAATGTGTCTTCTACTGGTTCTTCCTCTTTCGTCGGCGCGACTATCCCCGCGTGCTCAAATGCCGACATAAATGTTTCATATAATACGGGCATTACCGATGACATCTTGATCTCTTGCTGCTGCTTTCGTTCATTCTTTGGAACATGCTTCTTTACCTCCCAATACTGCCCAGCTTCTTCGTCATATGTCAAATTTACCGATCTACTATTATTCAGTCTGGTCAATAAGCTGGTTGAAGCGATTGTGTCGTACATCTCTATTTCTAAAAATGCAAAGTAGTATACGTGATTGTTCTCGTTTACCTTGCGATGCATATCAATGTAATATGCATCGCCAATGGCCAATCGGTGAAATGTATTTTTCAACATCTTGGAGTTAATCCCACCCAATATGCGGGGAATATATATCTTCATAATCTGTTTTGGCATTTTATACTTGCTGGTTGTTGATGCAATTATAATGTCGCATAAAAAGTTTTCAATTTTCTGACATATTATATTTTACACAACAAATGAGTTAAATAAAACATTGGTTGTACTCTTATTATGGAAGATACGACTATTCCCACCAATTTTACCTCTCTCATCTCTGACTTTACAAAGGATTTATCTCTTACATTCCCTGAATATGTTCACCTGTGGAACGAGATGACGGTTCCTGTATTGTCTGCCGATTTAATTGCCCGTGTGTTTGCGCACTGCAAGAAGGTATATCCAGAACGATTCTTTGATATTTTGTACCAGAACGATGATATATTTTCAGCGGAAAGTCAAGTAAATGTTCATTTTTTACCGAATGTGGATTTTAAAGTCCTATATAATACCGACGGTCTGAGTGACAATACCAAAAAGACTATTTGGAAATATTTGCAATTGATGCTGTTCACTGTAATCGGCGAAGTGAAAGACAAGGACACGTTTGGAGATACAATGAATATGTTTGATGGAATTGACGAGAAAGAGTTACACTCAAAGCTCAGCGAGACGATGAGTGGTCTGACTGATTTCTTTAAAAATATGGATACGCCAGCGGCGGATGCCGAGAACCCCGCGGAAGATATTAAATCCGCGTTTGGTAAGATGGATGGCATGCCAAATATGGATAACATTCAAGACCATTTGAAGTCGGTTTTTAACGGAAAGATCGGGTCTCTCGCAAAGGAAATGGCAGAAGAAATATCGGGGGAGTTTGCGGATTTGCTCGGCACAGATGCGGGAAATGCTGAAAACCCGCAAGATGTCATTAAGAATTTAATGCAAAACCCGAAGAAAATTATGGACCTAATGAAGACTGTGGGTGGAAAGTTAGATGCAAAGATGAAGAGCGGGGAAATCTCACGCGAGGAAATTATGAAGGAGGCAGGCGACCTTATTAATCAGATGAAAGGTGCTGGTGGCAATGACGAGTTAAATAATATGTTTAAGAAGATGGCGAAAGGTATGGGCGGTCTCGGTGGGCTTGCATCTGCTATGGGCGCAATGGGCGGTGGAGGAGGCGGAGCAGAGGGACTTGGTGGTCTGGCAGCAGCAATGGGCGGTATGGGAGGCCTTGGCGGTCTTGCCGCAGCAATGGGTGGTATGGGAGGACTTGGGAAAAATGTTCGTCTCGACACAAATGCCATTGATAGAATGGAAAAGAAAGAGAAATTGAAGGAAAATGCAAAGCGTAGAGTAGAAATAAAACGCCTACAAGAACACGCCGAACAATTGAGAGTCGAAGAACAACAACGTTCTTACGCTGAAATGCAGAGACAACTCGCTGCAAAGTACTCTCTTCAACCAGGAACTGGCCAAGATACGTATACATTCCGATTGGCGGGAGAAGCTGCGCAAGAAAAGAGCTTTATTCATCCAGATTTGTTGAAAGAGATGGAGGAAGAGGATAAGAAGAAGGCATTGAAGAATTCTCTATCCACTCAGCCGAAGAAAAAGAAGAAGCATAAGAAATAATAACAATATTTTTTGAATGCAAAAAAATATGCGTATATTTTAGTTGATTGCAATATGAGCATATTCAAATTTATACGCCTAGACGTATTCATTCTAAGTTTAGCCTTTGGCTTGTTCGCAGTTTATATCACCATGCCTGATGTGAGAAAGATATATGTATACCCCACGCCAGAGAATGTAGGCGTTTTACAATATAAAGACAAGACGGATACATGCTTCTCGTTTAAGCAAACCGAGGTCACTTGTCCTAAGAATGAAAGTGAAATTACCAAGGTGCCCGTTCAATCCTAATATGAACCGCACATTTACTATTTAGTGGTTGTATATTATCATCGTTTATAGTATACAATGAATTTTAAAAGACTATTGACTACCCCTACTGGACAAATACTGATTTCAATCATGTTGGGACTCGGTTTAGCGACATTATTCAGAAAAACGTGCGCCGACGAAAAGTGTATCGTGTTTAATGGACCCGTAATTGAAGACATTGAAGATAAAACATTTAAGCATAATGAGAAATGTTATAAATATAAAAGCGAACCAGGAAGATGCGATTCCACTAAGAGAATTATTGACGTATCTGGACATCCTGCAATCACCGAATAAACGCATCATAGTATATTCGTAAAAACTATACAATATTGTTATCCATTATTGTATAGTCAAATGGATAATTCATTTACGCGAATTTCCGACCTACCCAATGGAAATGCCCAGTCGGGTAAACCACACGAGATGCCTAATAATTACATTCCAATCAATGTGCATCCGAATCCATATGGCATTTCAGATAAAAACCCGATCATTGACCTGCCGCAAGATACGACTGTACCAATGCAGCAACATAATATCCCACAAATGCGACCTCCTGTGCCACAGCAATTGTCAGAGACAGACATTGCACAATTAAATGCGATGCAACAACAGCGCCTCCCGTCGCGTGATATTCAACACGATACAACGGCATATTCTCACGATGAACGTGTACAACCCAACTACATACCAAAGCAGAAAGACTTGGATGATTACGTGAGAGACCACGAGAAAACAACCGAAAAGAACCTACGTGAATATGAAGATAAGAAACGACGCAGAAACACGATTGATAGCATTATTACCGACTTTCAAACGCCCATCGTGATTACTATCTTGTATTTTATTTTTCAAATGCCCATTATAAATAAAATCGTATTCAAACGGTTCTCGTTCTTGTCTATTTATAATGATGATGGAAACTTTAATTTCTATGGACTTTTATTAAAAAGTGTATCGTTTGGACTGGTTTATTATGCAATGGTTCAATTCACTACCTTTATCAGTGAGTTTTAACTGCCGCTTTTAATATATCCATTACCGTTCTCTTTTTCGGTTCCGCCTCTGCTTCCTTCTCCTTGTCTGTGCTTACAGCGCGCTTAACTTTCCTGGTTTTATTATTTTTATTGGCAGCCAATTTTTCACCAGGTTTATAATTTAAAAACCACATTTCATACTCCTTTTTATCTGATCCATTTTCTTTAAACTCTCTGTATATACGTGCTTTTTCGGCACGTATATCCTCCAATGTCAATTGCTTTCCATAACACTCCATTGAAAACCGCTTTAACAGGCCGCGCTGATTTAATCGGTTTTGTATTTGAATATTATATAAGAAATTCGCCATACAGATTAATCTATTATAGTTTAAGTCCACGTCTATGTATATCATCACCAAGTAAAAGCTTAAAATCGTATCAATTGTAGCCACATTGACCTCTGTATTATTTATGTTTATTTTGTTATAGCTGTGACATCCTATTGGTTTATATATCATAACAACTGTCTCTTTTCCTACCAAAACCTCTACTCGCTCAGGCATAAGTTCTCCGATTGGTTTATGCGTTATCGTTTTTATGTTCTTAAAATTATTCTGTGTCAATTGTTCTTTCACAATTATTGCAGTGCGTTCTGGGTCGTCGGACAACACATCAAAGTCGGGCACTTCTCTCATTTTGTGTTTTTCGTCACGTGAGTATCTTGCATACAGTCCAAATGCATATCCACCAAAAAATACCACTCCTTGATTTATTAATGTATCGCGTAGTATAATATACAATTGTTCTTCGTTTTCCATCTTGCTATCTAGCGCTCGTTGGAAATCAATATGAGAACATTCATTTTTGGACATAGGATAGTATTGATTTAATAAATTTAATCTAGACAATACCTTCTCCCAACGAGAGATATCACCAGCAGGTCTAGATAACTCTAAATACATAGCCATACGCAAATAGTTTGGCGGCGCATAGTGAATTCCAGCAATAACAATCGTCTCGGGATGTATGGCATCATATAGTTCTGGAACCAAGTACGTTATGTCCGCTATGGGTATGAAATTTACAAACACCTTATATGTCCCAACGTGTACTCCTGACTTTGCCTCAACATCCGTATATCCATTTTCGTAATATATATCTGCTAGTTCCTTGCAATCGTTAATTGAGTTCGGTGAAAAGAAATCATAATCGGGTATTTCAGTTTCTTTGTTATAAAACTGTGCATTCTTTGGTAGAATATTATTTATTGCCGTCCCGCCGTAACATATTAATTTCTTTTTTACTATAAACTCTTCTACGATTTTCAACATTTTCTTTACATCTTCATTGTTTACCACTCGTCTCCCCTGTATTTCTTCATTTTCATCTACATTATGTCGCAATATTGCCATTTCACACTCTTGAAACGTCATATTGTCTGCACATTCGGCATTTTTAAATTTTTTGCGTTTCGTTGTATGCGTTTTATTTGAACGCTTCTTGTTATATTTATTTACCATATACATATAACACGATATTTTGTATTCCAACTAAACTACTTGATTCCTTCTCGCTTCTTGATGTAATCTAGTGCGAACGCAAGTGGTATAATACCACTCTTGTTATCGTGGAACATTTTTTCATATTTATCTAAATTCTCATCTCTTATATAAAATCGATTGGTTACTAATTGACATCCGTGTTTTCCAATGAGTTCGTGTGAATCTGGATTATTTGCATTATTCATTTTGTCTGGAATAACCATCCTATATCTTTTCACATCCGTACAAATGTCACACTTATCTTGAATGCGCACTATATCATAGTTTTGGTTCAATATATCTGTATATGTATTCTGATAGAGCAAATCTGACCCACTCTCTAAATTTATATACTTAGAAATATTATAACAATCCTTCTCCTTTATTCCACACTCACTGTCAGCTGCATATTTACGATTGGTAGATTTGTCCATTATTATAACCACTTTTCCCATAATATCCGACAATTTCGTTCGATCTGTTATTTTGGTAGGGTACAGCTTTGCTCTGAGCGTTGCATCTATTGACTTGGCAACCGCCTTGTAAATTGCATTGTTATTTGATTTTAATCGCAAGTGTATAAATAACGGATCTTCGTAATTTGGAGTCGGCTGTGTAAATGCCTGTGACACGGCAGCTGTCAATATGTTATCAAGTAACACCTTGTTATCAGTATTGATTGTTTCTAACTTAGGGTCAGTTGTATATGTGACAAACGGTTTTTCCTCTATATACAAAACCTCAAAGTCCAGTAGACGACATCCGCGTTTCAATAGATGCTTTACCATATCGGCATTCACATAATTTCCTGTAATTGCGCTATTATATGAGCTCTTTATTACATACTCCTTCAATGGCCTATACGTATAACTCTTTCCGAGTGATACAATATTGTTTGCTTCTTCGTTAACAAGACCTGTATATTCTGATTCGGGTGATCCAAATCCCTCAATTCTATCGATGTGGTTATTACTACATTCGGGGTTTTTGCATTTTTGTTTATGTTTTACACCTTCAATGTGTAGTTTATTACATAGCTTGCTTACCTCTCTGCGTCGTTTAAAAAAACGCCATAATGCGTATAGCAAAATCATTGCTGTAATTACGAGTACCACTTTTTGATATTTCTTCATATTAAACGCCCAGTATAAAGAATAAGGAGACAATAAAATAAATGTTATTATCTATAACAAATATAATAGTAAAATATATAACTACATATAAATGGCAGGCGGATTACTAAACATCGTTGCTCTTGGGAATAACAATTTATTTTTAACCGGAAACCCTAGTAAAACTTTTTTCAAAGTTACATATTGTAAATACAGTAACTTTGGACTTCAAAAGTTCAGATTGGATTATAATGGTTTAAGAGAGTTGCGATTAACCGAAGATTCTACATTTACATTTAAAGTTCCTCGTTATGCGGAATTGCTTATGGATACCTATATTGTTGTAACCATACCCGACATATGGAGTCCGATTCATCATCCAGTATCCAGCACAGTAAATGGCACTGATTTTCGATGGGCACCGTATGATTTCAAATGGATAGAACACCTCGGTACAAATATGATAAAAGAGGTTGTTATTACGTGCGGTTCTCAAACCCTGCAAAAATATACGGGCGAATATCTACAATTAATGGTTGAACGCGATTTTACTGCCGAGAAAAAGGAACTATTTAATCAAATGACTGGACACGTGCCTGAAATGAACAATCCAGCAAATTCTTATACTCGTGCTAACACATATCCGTCAGCCATTTACGGCAATGGTACAGTTGGCGCCGAGCCATCCATTCGTGGACGAAATTTATATATTCCAATTAATACGTGGTTTACATTAAATGCAGGTTGTGCATTTCCACTTATCGCATTACAATACAATGAACTGGTGATCAATGTCACAATGCGTCCTATACGAGATCTCTTTACCGTACGTGATGTATTTGATAATGAAAACAATCGACCATATATTCAACCAGACTTTAATGAAACCAGATTTCAAATGTACCGATTTTTACAATCGCCACCCAATGCGCCCAAAGGGATATTCGAAGCAACCAATAAAAATAAAATTATAGGATTTGAACCAGTTGTATATGAAAACCAGGTCTCTACATGGAACGCAGATATACATTTAATTTCGACATATTGTTTTCTTTCCAAAGAAGAAGCTCACATTTTTGCAGTGGAGGACCACGTATATTTAGTAAAAGATGTATTTGAACATAAATACGAAAACATAACTGGTTCAAAGCGTATTAAACTGGATTCAAATGGGATGATTTCTAGTTGGATGTGGTATTTACAACGCAATGATGTAAATATGCGAAACGAGTGGTCAAATTATTCTAACTGGCCTTATAAAAATATTCCAGTCGACGTTGCTGTTTATAGAAATGATGCAAACTTAATTGGAGATTATCCGAATGTAGATCCAAGGGATACTCGTACGACTGGTGTATGCATTACTGGCAATTTCATGGTTGATAATCACAAACATATATTAGAAACTATGGGAATCGTGCTTGATGGAGAATATCGTGAAAATATATTAACACGTGGAATATATGATTATATTGAAAAATATACTCGCACGAAAGGCAATGCAAAAGAGGGAATCTATTGTTATAACTTTTGTTTAAATACTAGTCCATATGAATATCAACCGTCTGGTGCGATTAACCTAAGCAAGTTTAAAAATATTGAACTGGACATAGCCACTTACGTTCCTCCAATTGATCCAGTAAATTCTAGTTTTGATATTATATGCGATGTTTCAGGCAATGCAATCGGTGTTCGCAAATCGAATTGGAAATTGTATGAATACAATTACAACATGACTTTGTATGAAGAACGGTATAATGTTTTGTCATTTGTTAATGGCAATTGCGGAATGATGTATGCCAGATAATTCCGTATGAACCTTTGTTTTATTATGCATAGGTATAGTATAAGGATAATACTATACATATGACACAAATATCGGAAATTAATATGAATAAAACATTTAGTAAGTCACCAGATACATCAAACTTCCAAACCGAGAATATGAAGCATAAAATACGCGCAGTGCATAAAAATAAAAAACGCAAGAACTTCAAGAACATTGAGACATTGGAAAATATAAATGAACCGATTGTTGCAACCGACAAATCAGAAAAAATAATAGAAGGTCTTGATGTTCTTCCGATTGCCAAGTTTGATGAAAGTGACTGGACCGAAGGTGATAATATATATGAAGGCGGGAGACCGTCGGCTCCTACTAAAAAGTTTTCGGCGACGGAAACGGTAAACTACATATTCGATCAGATTGATCTCGGAATAACTAAAATTGCAAAGGCTATTGTGCATATAAGTACACTTCCTGGAATAGCTAAAAATACAACGGACGCTGAAAATGACACGCGAGTTGTAAGAAAATATGTTGTTTGGGGCATTGCACTTGCAATTGCTACCATTTCGGTTTATAACTGGGCATTTTTAATGTTGTATAAAGTCGGCGGAGAACGAGTTCCGTTATTTGATATTTCTCGCGAAAGATTGCAGACAGCAGGTTACACGAATCGCATTTATGCATTAATTGAATTCTTTCTTGACATTCCAATTATATTTCCCGAAAAAATACAAGAATATTTCGTCAAAACTTGGCCAGACCTCATTATTAGTTATACACACGTTGCTGGATTCTTTGCATTATTATTTACATTGCTAACTCGGTTCTTTTACACTGCATCTATGTCGATTCGCACTATGCTTATTGACATTCTAAGTGTAAATATGTCAAATAAAATATTGTCGCTTATGTATGCTAGCACATTCTTATTGTACGTATTATCATTCTTTGAGATTAAGCCAATATCTACCGCAATAAGTCTTATATCACTTTACGCTGGGTTTCCTGCATCACTCCTCCGACCAATATTTTCTAATATAATTAAATTATTCTTTCTTGTTATGTTTGCTGTGCCAATTGCATCTTCAATGTGTTTCTTATATTTGTTTATATTTTCATTCTTTTCAATCATATTATTAGGTCAAGATGGAATATTCGGGGTTTCTACCACAATCGAAAAAATTAAACAATATGTTAAGGCCAAGCGACTTCCAGTTAAGGAAGATACAATATGTGACCCATTAACGACATTTGACCGCATAATCAATATACTATACCGATTTTTAAATTTTATTAGCGTAAACATTATAAATGTTGGATATATCGTAATGCTTGTTTATGGAATTATCGATTACGTGAAACATATTAAAAATCCACCTCTGAAGGTATTATTAATGATAATCAATATCATGGCGATCGTGTTTTTCGGATATAGTGCGAAAGAATCTTATTCCAAAGCAGACCCGCGAGAAGAAGCCCCATCAGATCCCCCGAAACGCAAAGACGTTGGTTTTGAAGATAGTTTACGTGCAGACCTAGATATTGCGTCTGGGTATATGCAGGGAATATACAACGAACTACCTGACATTAGTAAATTAAAAGAACAGATTCCTAGTCTGGATGCGATTAAACAGAACATTCCCAGTCTGGATGCGATTAAACAAAATATTCCTAGTCTGGATGCGATTAAACAGAACATTCCCAGTCTGGATGCGATTAAACAGAACATTCCCAATATAGAAACGATTAAACAGAAGATTCCAGACTTAAGAAGTGTCGTTGCGAATGTACAACCAAATACTGATACTGCACAACAAATAAACGCCGCATTAACTGATGAGAAGAAGCTTGACATAAGTTTCGCAAAAGATAAACCACCTGCGCCATCCGCTTCTAGCGTTACTCCTGCGCCTTAATCTATAATACTATTCCACTAATATACAATATAATTAGTAGAATAGACATATAAACACATATCTTTACTATAATTATATTACATAATGAGCAAATCCGCGAATAGTATGCCATCAAAGTTACCTATGGTAAGCGTATGCACCCCAACATTTAATCGTAGACCATTCATACATAACATGTTTCGCTGTTTTGTCAATCAAGATTACCCTATGCACTTAATTGAATGGATCATCGTAGATGACGGTACCGATAAAATTAAAGATTTGATTCTCGCATCTGGAATACCTCAAATTCGTTACTTTGAAGTTCCCGAAAAAATGTCACTCGGCGCAAAGCGTAATTACATGCATCAGTTCGTTCGTGGATCTATTATTGTATACATGGACGATGACGACTATTACCCCCCTGAACGAATTTCTCACGCAGTAGAACGTCTCCAAGGAAAACCAGAAGCGTTGTGTGCTGGATCAAGTGAAATTTATATTTACTTCAAGTCTATGAATAAAATGATACAATGCGGTCCTTATAATGATAATCACGCAACTGCTGGCACTTTCGCATTTAAAACCGAAATGTTAAAGGATACAAAATATGAAGACCACGCTGCATTGGCAGAAGAGCGGGCGTTTTTAAAAGATTATACTATTCCGTTCGTTCAACTCGACCCACTAAAAACCATCCTTGTATTCTCTCACGACCATAACACATTTGATAAGCGCAAGATGTTTGACCAAAACCAAGACCCCCGATTTTTTAAAGAATCGCCTAAAAATGTGGAAACATTTATACGTAACAAGAATGAGGGTGCTATTAAAAAGTTCTTTATGGAAGACATTGACGGCATGTTGGAACACTATGAACCTGGCAGACCTCATATGAAACCCGATGCGTTGAAACAAATCAAAGAAATCGAAGCAAAACGTGAACAAATGCTCGAAGAGGCGATTGCCGAGCAAAAAGCGAATGGACCGATTATGTTACAGCGAGCGGGTCAAGAACCATTGAGATTATCCAGCGAACAAGTAGTTGCTATTATCAAACAACAACAAGATCAAATGCAAGCATTGGAAGAGAAAAACAATCAAAATACGAAATACATTGGATTATTGCAGCAAAAATTATTAGAGTTAAAGAAACCCCAAGTTGAACTTAACAAATCGACTGCATCCCAAGAAAATGCGGCACAACTGAACGAGTACATTGCAGCAAACCAGTCATTGCAAGAACGACTAATTACAAGCGTAAGTGAAATATCCAAATTAAAACAGGAAATTGTTCGCTTAAATCAACACATTGCAACTTCTGCGGCTGCTGCTTCACTAGCAGCGCAAGCGCCAGAAAGTATTCGTCTATCTGTAGTTGAAGAAGAACCAGAAGAAGAAATTGTAGCTAAAACAAAAACTAGCCCTGAATTTGCAGTTGATATGTCTGATATCTAACTGGTAACTATTTTGTAAATATTTGCACATCACAAATATTTACACCATTATATGATTGATTTTACATTGACATGTCGTCACTAATGTCATCACTTATATTTATTAAATCCTTTTTCACGTTTTTGTCCATATACCGATACATTCGTTTCACGTCCAATTTCGTTAACCCGTAATTTGTAAATATTCCCTCATACTCATTTATTCTCATTGGTTGATTACAAAAATCTTCCCCATTGTTCAGTCGAAGTTCTTGAAACATGGATATCAAATCAGTTTTGTCCAAATCTAATGCCTGACACAAGGTCGTGATAAAAACCATATTATTGTATTCCGTTGAATACTTGGTTAAAATCTTGGTGAATCGTATTTCTGGCAATTTGCATTTTTGTCTATTTTCGGGAAATGCGTTGTGGTAAATGTAGTTATTATAGAACGTTTTTATCAATGAACTCATCTCGTTAAATTGCCAGATTTGATACTGGAATGTTATACGGTCGATGTAATCGGCGTAACACATATTATTCAATAATTGTAGGTATACTGGCAACGATTTGCTTTTTGCATATGGCGAAAACGTATCTACTATATTTTCGTGCCATAGCAACGCGACAATCGTTCGTTCTGTCTCGTTCATAATGAGCGTATGCTTTGAAATGTGCGTTGGCGAATGTATTAATGTATTTGTAATCTTTTTTGCATCCTCATTGTACGTTTTTGTATGAAAAATCGTTTTGATTGTTTCTGTCGTTAAAAGTTCTGATCCAGACTTGAACATATCATATACAAATCCCAATTTTCTCATATCAGACTGTATGTAATTTAATAGCGTTTCCATTGTCACGTTTGTCTGGGTCGTGATTGATGGCAGAATTTTTGTTAATATTGACTGAACCTGATTATTAGTTGCCGATTTTAACTCATATACGTTGCATACCTTTATTAACTCTTTGATCTTTTTGTCCACACTGTAATTTCCGATACATATGATTGGGTTCTTTGTCGTGCTTTCTAATCGCTGCTTCTTCGTTTTCTTCTGTCGTATTAGTTTTATTAGTGCATTTATTCCCCCCTTGTCCCCGTTATTCATTCCATCTATCTCGTCCATTACAATCGCAATCTTTTTCACCTTTCTTGACATCATTGACAATACATTGCGATTTGACATATTATCACTCGCGATTGTATCAATCAAGTTCTTGTTGCGCACATCACCCGCATCATATTTAATTATATCATAATCCAATTCTTTTAATAATTCCGTTACGAAACTAGTTTTCCCACAACCTGGCGAACCATATATATAGAACCCCTTTTTGCATTGTACATTATCATTGGTTTGTCCAAATGCTGACAATTGCGCTTTTATATCATCGGCAATCGCTTTTCGTTCCAATATTGCATTTAATTCTATTGTTTTTAATATTTCTTCCATCTTTCCTGTTATACTATTATTACATCATATGTTTAAGTTTTAATTCAAACGAATAATATGTATAATACATCATACTGTTCGTTTTATCAGTTTAACGCGAGAATGCACTGAAATCCGCGGTTATTGGCATATAATTTGTGCTTGGTCTGTCAGGCAATGCTCCAAAATATGTCGTGTTGTCTATTGTCTGACCTCCATATGGACCGCCTCGTCTACCAGAGGATGACTGCATGGTGTTGTTCATAGCGTTATTCTGGAATTGAGGCTGGTTATTCTGGAATTGAGGCTGGTTTGTTGGATTTGATTTAAATAATCCCGCTACTCCAGACACAGCGCCCGTCAATAGTCCTGTTGCGCCAGACACGGTATCCTTCGCCAGCCCGACTGTTCCACCGACCACGTCTTTTGCCAGACCGACTGTTCCGCCGACTGCGTCTTTCGCCAGTCCAACCGTTCCGCCAACGGCGTCCTTTGCCAGTCCAACCGTTCCGCCAACGGCATCCTTTGCTAGACCCGCGGTTCCAGATGCTACGTCGCGAACTAAACCATCTGCATCAGTTACCACGTCTTTGGCCAAGCCAGTTGTATCGGATATGACTTGTCTTAATACTCCGCCTTGACGTTTTCCATTATTCTCGGGCACCTTATCGTCTACTACTGACTTACCGTCAGATGCCAATGTGCCAGAACCTCCTTGTCCGCCACAGTTTGTGCAGGTTACATTACCAGGGCACGCAGGGCAAGATGGGCAAACTGGGGGGACTATCTGCGTTTTCAATATATAATCACTACTTTCACTTACATCAGCAGCAGGTTTGTCCGCCGACTGTTGCACTCCTTCTATATCTACACCCGTTGCGGTAAACCGTTTCACATTTATTAAAGCGGGCGTTCCATTATCGCTCAAAAGGCATATGACAGTAGTATCTTGATGCGGAATACAAAATCCTGCCGTTTTGCCGCTGATTTTTAGAATCCAAGGACCAGATTTGACACTTGAAACGCTGACCTTTTCATCTGGTTTCATTGCGCTTATATCCACCTTGACGCCTTCTCTATTATATACGCTTACCTGTTCTCCTTGTCCTGATGGCAAAATCACGACATTTCCACGCTGAATGTCATATTCCACATTCTTGCTGATTTTATAGACCGACTGATTTTTGTATAACGGCTCATTTATTGCCGAGTTTGTTTTCTCGTCTAACATTGTTTGGGAATAAATCTCTCCAATATCCTGCTTTGAATAGATCTTTTGTCCAACCTCATTATTTGTTCCGAACATATACAGCGAATATGGGTTATTGTCAGTTTTATCCACTATTATGATGTAGGTATTTTCCTTCCACGGGATGTAGAACACCGTCTTTTTTGATGTATTTGCACATTGGGATTCGTATTTCCACGACTTATATGACGAGCTTACGCTTGTAGTTTTACTCTCATTTGTATCACGTGGCGCAATGTCGGTCGGTGCAATATCATATATCGTGCTAGATTGTCCGTTGCGGGGGCTAATAATCACACGAGTAATTGTTACACCAGTTGTGTCTACCATATTGGTAAGAGGTTCAGCCGCCTGGGCGTTAATTGACGCCCCAGCAATAGTTGGGGAAGTAGGAGGAGCAATAGGAACATTTGGAACAACAGGAACAGTAGGAGCAACTGGGGCAAGAGGAACGGCAGGTGCGGAGGCAGTAACAAGAGGAACGGCTGGCACAACAGGAGCAGCGGGAATAGATGGTACAGAGACAGGAACAGCGGGGGCAACTGATGCAGACGGAGCAGAAACAGAGATAGCAGCTCTCGCCGCATCTAAAACTGATTGAACTGCTGATGCGGCGGGAGCAGGAGCTGCACCTGACGCAGATGGAGCAATTGTTGCCGCCACTTCGGGAGAAGTTGGCGTTCCCTGTACGATTGGCGCACCAACGCTGCCAGGTATCATATGTAATCCCATTTTCTTATCAGCAATTTCCTTAAAGAATGGGGCAGCAGTTCTGACTGCGGTTTCAACGCCAGCGGTAGTTATAATCATTGCAGTATCCTTTGCGTACGGTTGAGTCGTGTCGGTTGCTACGGCGTTCATTGCAGTTATTTGAGCATTACTAGTTCCAGGAAGAGTGTTCTTTGCATTGGTCATAGCAGTCGTTTGAGCCGTTGCTGAATATTCCTCCGCGTCTAATTCTATCAAATTTCCATTACGACTGTCAAAAAACATATTATCATTTAACTTGTGTACCATTTCATTCTTTGAATATTGCGGTATCCATACTTTATCTAATGGCGACTTTTCTTTCTGGAAAGCAACAAATCCTTCCATATTGCCCATTTTTCCAAATGCCACTGATATTACTAAAACAACTAATAGTAATACAAATAATAATAATGGCGTGAGTTTGATGCCTTTCATATTCTATACAGTATAGAACGAAAAATAAATTGACAAATGCGCAAAATTGACAAATGCGCAAAATTGAAGACGATGTATCTATATTATACATTGCATAATAGAATGGAATCCGAAGGTACTGTGCAAAAGCGTAGCCGTAGTGCGGCGCCAATCCTAGAACGATTTTACAATAATCCTCCTCATCTATGCGAATTATCCATAGATGAGGCTGGTCGGGGTTGTCTGTTTGGGCGGGTGTATATTGCTTGTGTCGTATTGCCAACCGACCCGTCTGCATTTTCTGGCAAAGATATCAAAGACAGTAAAAAATTTTCATCTAAAAAGAAGCTAAATGAGGTAGCCGCATACATCAAAGAACACGCCCTGGCTTGGCACGTTGCCTACCTAGATGCGAATGTAGTTGATAATGTAAATATTTTGAAGGCAGTTATGCAGGGAATGCACGAATGCATTCGGGAAACCATTATAAAAATGAATACTAACCTATCGCTTTCTGATTTTATAGCTGTTATTGATGGGAACTATTTCACGCCCTATATTGCGTTTGACGAGAACACGCAGTCGCTACAACAATTGTCGCACATTACCGTTGAAAAGGGAGATGGCAAATATATGGCGATTGCTGCGGCGAGTATTCTCGCTAAAACATCTCGTGATAATTATGTATTGGAGATGTGTGAAAAATATCCGATTCTATCTGAGCGATATGGACTAGACACAAATATGGGATATGGAACAAAAACACATATGGACGGAATTCAGAATTATGGCATTACTCAATGGCACAGAAAGAGTTTTGGTCCGTGTAAATCGGCAACTATAGCCAAGATTGATGAAGTTTGATAATTTGGTTTGGGTTGGTTTGTTTATGCAAATAACTCGTCTATATTTTTTCTGGGAACGACCATATACTTTGATGTCCTGTCGTTTGTGCTGTATCCTAGTAAAAATTGTGCTGCTTCCTCCATATACGCAAACCCCAATGTATATTCTATATTCTCTTTTTCAAATGAAAATGGGCTAGAATACTTCTTTAATTCGTTGGTTATCTTGTCTAATATAACAAATAGATGATAATAATACCGACGGCCTTCATCGCTTACTATGTGCACTATAAACCAAATCTCGTCTCCTATGACTACGCCATTCGTAGAACCACGTGCCCACTTAAACAAGTGGGGGGTTTGTATCGTTTTCGTAGTAATGAATGTGGTAGTTGGACCGTCTATCTCGTGAGCATCGCCAGTGTTCGTAAATTCTCCAATTGTTAATGGATACCATTGATAGATGACATTTAGTTTCTCGTTGTCCGAGAACAATACCCAATTTTTCTCAATCTTGTTAATATTTTGTTTTATTGCCAACTTTGACTTGGCCATTTGAGTTGACACATCGATTGTACCAGTTTCTATTGTGATATGACCCCGCGCTAGTGGACGATTTCCATTAAAATGGAGGTTTCCATCGTGCATAATTAAACGAACGTCTTCTATCCCGACATAGTAATTGTCATACTCCTCGTTGTATTTCAGAATGAATTCGTCTGTCTTTTTCCATCCAGGTTCTCTTATATCAAATATTGTAATGAGATTTTTAGTAGTAATATTCGGATTGTTTGTATATGTGCCGTCGGGATTTATACGATAATCCACATATCGTGTGTTTATATAAACTGCATTGTTGTCCATACAAATGGATGGTGTGGAACTTACAAAATCGTCACTTATTTGCGTTTCAATAGGTGTGTTGTTTAATTGCACCGAAAAATCGGTCGTAATGGATGCATATTTGAGTACATGAGCGTAATATTTGTAGTTTTTTAACACACTCCTGTGTATTTCTTCTCCTGCGTGGGGACAATTTAGTACCTTTATGCACGATGAAATTATTTGTTCATTTGCTACGTTACAATAATAACCAACAATCGAGAACTCATAGTCTAGTTTATAATCATACACGTCTTTTTGATAAAATAAATAATCAGTTAGCGTATATTCAATACGTTGTTTATCTGCCATCTCGTAAAACTTGTATGCTAATAGATTTTGCCCCTTAATTCGGTAATATTTTACAATTTCATACAGGTTCTCAATTCTCCCTACACAATAATGAAAACCTTCTAACCAATAGAAGATAGCGTTTGCCATATCATTCAAGTTCTTATAGCAATTGCCGATGGAATAATATGAATGCCACACTTCTTGTTTCCATCCAGCCAATTCAATTCGCTTCTTATAGGTGTCGATTGCATTTTGGTATTGTCCAGCATCACGATAACTATTCGCCAAATAAAATGTATATCGTTCATTGTCTGGGTTATCAATCAGTCCCTGCGTCAACAGTCGGATGTCGCGAACATATTTGTCCGTCTTGGCTCCGCCATCGCCAATGTCGTTTATAAATAGCGAGGTTCTCGGAATTTCCGACTCAATGCTCCCGCTCGGTAAATTCACGTACTCGTGGGTCACCCCCCAATAAGTAAGGTTCTCCACATTTTTTAGAATACGGATATTCTTATAGAAGAAAGAGGGAGAACCTTGGAACACATAATATGCTCCTGCACTTAGCGAGTCCTTAAATTCGGCGATGGAAAACTTGGTCGGCATTTCTAATATCATATCTGCGTCCATTAACAATATATAATCGGCGTTCGGCATTCCATAGCACTGCTTTACTGCGACCGACCTGTTATATCCGAAATCACGAAAGGGTTCATTATGTATAACGCCTGATATGCTGTGATCATCAAAAAATGTTTTGATAATGGAGATTGTATCGTCAGTGCTGCCCGTATCGCAAATGCAATATGTATCAATCAGTGGCAGCACGGAGGTCAACAGCCGAACAATGACCCTACTTTCATTCTTCACTATCATATTTAGACATATTTTAGTCATATGAGAGAACCTGTGTATATGTAAATAATACGTTAATTCTATATTTGTTATCTATATTTGTTATCTTGTTTTATTTTTTTCCAACCATATTGTAACTAATCAATATAATCTTAATATGGCATTTACTAGATTTCACGACGACCCAAACCGAATTAAAAAGCAAGTAGCCGAGAGCAGTTTTACTGGAAGATACATGCTGAATGTTCCTGGTCAAGGCGCGGATTTGCCATTCATAGAAGACCCGCATATTCGCTTACAGCATTGGGGGGCAAACCTCCGAAATGACACTGTAAATTTAGAGAGTGATTTACGTGGCATGACTAGACGATTAAATCGCGACAATTCGGATTTAAACGAATATAAACATTTTGCAAAGGAACCTTCGTCAGTTACTTATAAAAAGGCGGAACCGTTTGTGCAAGAAACCCGCGCGAGTCACCCTGCGTGGACGTACAAGGATTTAGAACAAACGCGATGGGACGCCCCATTCTTAAATCCAAACAATGGTTTAGAAAAAGGGTTTCACGAAAATGAGGATACACGCAATTTAGAGAAAGACAACTTCATTAGACGAGTGCCGGTAGTTGATGGAACCCAACGCGTAAATTATTATTTGGGCGGGAAATCAATGTGCATTGGTGGTAACGAAGAATCTTGTCCAGGCGCGCCGTATTCTATGAATAGAATACTCTAATCCTATTGTTATATGCAAATAATATATAATAAATATAATCTTATATATTATAAAATAAATGGAGATTGTTGTTCCACTATTCGCTTTATCAAGTTTATATTTAATCAATAATCAGAACAAAAAGAAAGAATCGCAAAGCGAGGGGTTCTCGTCTGGCAATCTTTTACCGAATACGGACCTTCCCACTCGCAATTATCCGAATGAACAGACATATACGTCCAACGAGACCGCTGAATTGCAGAATACTAACCGATTCGATAATGGCGGAGGCGTATATACGGACAAATACTTTAACCAATCTGCTGATAAGGCGGGCGCTGGTGATGTATCCTTTTATTCCCTTACAGGAGAAAGTGTAAGCGGTGATTATTTTCAGCACAACAATATGGTCCCATTCTTTGGCAGCAAATTAAGAAATGGTCACGCGCAACCGAATTCTTCCGAGAGTATATTAGACAATTATGTTGGATCGGGTTCTCAGACATTTACCAAAAAGGAACAGTCGCCTTTGTTCTCGCCCGATGAAAATTTACAATGGGCTCACGGTGCGCCGAGTCAAACCGACTTTATGCAATCGCGTGTGAATCCTAGTATGAAAATGGCGAATGTAAACCCATTTAAACAAGAGCAAGTGGCGCCCGGACTTGGTTTAGGTTATACTAGTGAAGGCGCTGGCGGATTCAACTCTGGTATGGCACAACGTGAGTCTTGGTTGCCCAAGACGGTTGATCAACTTCGTGTGGATAACAACCCCAAATCGTCTGGACGTTCGCTTCTCGGACACGAGGGCCCTGCAAATAGTGCTATTAAATCCATTGCTACGCGCGAGCAAATGGGCGTTATGGAGAAGCACCGCCCCGAGCGAAGTTTTGAACTAGATCAACGTAGCATGACGAATCCCAGCGACAATGACATTGGACGCTTATTTACGACGGGCGGCATTGAAAAGGGGCAAACTATGCGCGCTGTTCCAGTTGAACGTTTCGTATCACGCCCTGAAACCGCAGTGGAATATGCTGGTGGTGCGGGGTATCAGAACGAGGCTTCGTATATGCCTGGTGAATATATGCCATCGCACAACCAACAGCTGGGTCAAGTTCAACTCGGTGCCGCCAGCGCACAAGGCAGAAGCAAGGCAACGGAGGCGGATTATGGTATGAAATCCAATTTGGCGTATCCTAACAATCGTTCGGCCAATAAGCAAGACAGCTACTTTGGTATGGTGAGCGGCGGAATTGGCGCCGCCGTGGCTCCTCTGCTTGATATCCTGCGTCCGTCCAAGAAACAAAACGTGATTGGCACGCTACGCCCATACCAAAATCCTGGTACGACTGTCCCCCAGTCTTATATTTTTAATCCTGCGGACAAACTGCCTACTACCACTCGTGAGACTACCGAAAACTCCAAGTTTCATTTGAATGTGAATGCCAACCAACAGGGCGGCGCGTACAAGGTAACTGACCAACAAGCTGTCCATACGACCAGACAGGAGACGGGCGATTTCTATTACTCTGGTAATGCGGGTGCTGGGGCTGGAACTAGAAAAACGACCTCCTATGAGTCTGGATACAATCAACGCAATAACGATGTTAAGTCGAGCACGATTGATGGACGCTTGGTCAAGGGCAATATGTCACTTCTAAACACGGATATTAACATGCGGCAAAAATCGCGCGATGATCAGTTAAAGAATGCTCGTCCGCTAACTGGAACCATGCCTTACAGAACACCTGATGCCAATACTATGGGCCGCGTTGCTGGCAATGAACGCACTCTTTACTCCAATATTCAAATGGATCGTACCAACCCCGAAATAATGAGTTCGCTACAATCGAATCCTTATGTGGTTGACCATCGCAAGGGATTATAAAGTATTAAGCAGTTTGTATCGATCTGGCGGTTCGATCTCGGTCGCATCTTTTGCGGGCGCTATTTTGTTACGTGAATTTTTCATATAATACCAGTAATATACGATTGTTATTATTATCATTATGCCTGCAATTGAACCAAATACAATGTAGGCGCCTGTTTTGTTTGTCGTGCAACAATCTGCTCTATTCGGAGAACAACAATACTCATTGTTATTCTCTTTGCACAAGTTATCTGTTCGCAGACTTTCGTACCAATAACATTTATCTAATTTATATCCATTGGCGCACATTTGATTACACACAGGTTCTCTCATTGGGCTTGGTTGAACCGTCGGCACAAGCAATGACTCGGCGTATACTATACAGCCTACTATATGCTTTGCACAACAGTCATATTTTCCATCTGGGCGCATGCAAGTCGTTTTTGGATTGCATGCGTAATTGTCTTGTCCAATTGAGAAATTGCATATTACATTGTACATTTTATCGCCTGGGCAGGCATTTGTGTCTAAACACGTTGTTGTTGTCATTTGTTACCGATTGTTTGTTTGATATATTACGCGATGATAATATATCAATTTTATACCATTCCGTTGACTAATTACTTGGTTTCCGCCTTCCCCAAGTAGATAAAGATGCCTGTCAGCCCCTTTGAATCGGCGCAGTCAATGGTAATTTTATCACTTAAATTTTGTACCTCTCCAATATCCGTGAAGTTTCTATCAAATATACGTCCCACGCCTATTATATTTAATGCATTGTTTCCGATGTTCACGCCGCCCACCAGCAGTCCATCCACCAGTTTTCCTGACTTGTCCTTTGTTTGGAAGACTTCTTTGGGATAAGGGTAGCCCGCATAGTTATCCGAGCCAACAATGCTATTTGATGGAACGTTCGCTGCTGTGGGTGACGTTCCCCATAGATCCATACTTAATTTATTTGCTTCGATGTTATTGGTTAGGGTAAATGTGAATTTGGGGGGGAACTTGCCCCCCTCTTGTGGTGCAATCGCTATGAAACTTGCCGCTTTTGCTGTTTCCATATGCAACACTATTGTGCTCGGCTTATCTACCTTGAATATGGCGGATTTATTGTCTGCGGCTGGGTTATTTGCGGAAACTGTGTTGATATAGTATGCAGTCTCGGGGTTAAATATTTCGGGTTGTGCCGCGGCCAACGAAGGCAATTTCGGCGTAGTTGTATCTTTTGTTTGCGTTAGTTCTACTATATAGGACTTTGGTAGAATGTCGGATTCTTTTTTAGGTTGTATACCGATTGCTGGTTTGATTTCATCTAATCCTTCGGTTAGTGGATTGTTTGATTTTTCGGTTGAACAGTTCAATAGTGCTAAAATTAACATTAATACGGCAATCATTGTCAACATATAGATGATTGTGTGAGAACGAGATAACTTCATTGTATGTCTTTTACTATATACACACATTTTTGTTTGGACTTGTTATTATGTAAAATCATATAAATATTTTGTTACATTATGTATATCAATGGACAATCAAGCAAGAATACAGGAACTAGAACAAGAGAATGCTCGGCTAAAAGCAGAATTGCAATCGACAAAGGAGCATCTTAAACGATATACTGCGCCAGCAAGCCGAAAAGAATACTATGAAAATAATAAAGAGGCTATATTGGAACGAATGAAAGCAAATCCAACACCTCCTGATAAGAAAAAGGAATACAATAAACAATCATATCTACGAAGAAAAGCCAAACTTAATAAAGAAATTCCGAATGTTGAGAATATTTAGGAATAAGTATTATTTGTAAAAGAACTTAAAAGTATTTTCTTTATATATTGTATAGGATGGGTTATATTTATACAATAACAAATAAGACTGACAACAAAACGTATGTTGGACAAACGGTACAAGATGTAGAATTAAGATGGAAAGACCATTTGAAACGGGGAAGCAATTGCAGATATCTAAAATCTGCGATTAACAAATATGGCGTTGACAATTTTGTATTCAAACTAGTATGTATAACGTTTGATAATAAATTAGATGATATGGAAATTCAATACATTGAAAAATATAAGTCTTTGGTGCCAAATGGATACAATTTAAGACGCGGTGGTAATTCAGGCAGACATCACACAGAAACAAAACAAAAAATATCTGACACGTTAAAAATGAGATATCAAAATGGTCTTGTTCCTCCAAGAAACCAATTAGGAATACCGCATAGTGAAATAACCAAAAAAAGAATAAGTGAAAGTTTAAAGGGTCGCATAATTAGTCAAGAATCAACAAATAAACGGATTATATCTAGAAGAATAAATAGAACGATACAATTTGATATTGAGGGAAATAGATTAAATTCGTTTGATAGTTGTAAAGAAGCCGCAGAATACATAGGCACAACGATATCTAGCATAAGCAAGTGTTGCGTTGGAACGTCAAAAACATCAAGGGGTTTTGTTTGGAAATATGAAAGTATTCTATAACAATGCACATAATAAGTATTTCAATTATTATGTGTATATAAAAATTCGCTTCTGCACGGACTTGAACCGTGGGTCTTAAGGTCTTTGCATAATGGTACTGATACCATCATATAACAGCCTTACGCTTTACCAACTAAGCTACAGAAGCAGGTGAGTAACTTTTCGGCAAACTCGTTCCGTTGCACGTGGGTGCATTGAGACATTTTGGCTGTCTTGGATTTCCGGAAAGACTATATAATAAAATACAGCTTTTTGTCCGTCGGTGCCATGAATTTTTTTAAGGGAAACCATTCAAAACCTTTGTGCGCGGAGTGGGAGTCGAACCCACGAGTATTATACACCAGGTCTTAAGTCTGGCTCCTTAGACCACTCGGACATCCGCGCATTTATATAACCACCCCACCAAGGTATTACTTGAATATACCTTTATACCGTTTTTCAGAGAAATATATTATATGGGCGGACTGCAAAAATGCAGGTTTGAACTGCAGACAAACGGCTCATAAGACCGTTGCTCTAACCACTGAGCTATAATTGCTAATGCACCATATTTTTATATTTTTCTGAGTTTCGGTTTCTGCTATTTACACTATATGCATCATCTACACCCCTCACACTATAATATACGATGCACCCTTTATATTGTTTTTACACAACAATTACGTTCGCATTATGATAAGGTCAACGCGTTCTGTTCTGTTTAGACGATTTTGAATACAGCATTTGATGTAACTAATTTTTATGTAACTATTATGTATATGAATCGTAATTATAACGATTATCATGATATGATTCCAGAGTTAGAAGACCTATGCAGGACATTGGAATCTAGGCTAGAATACATGCGTTCTCCTGCTGCGTTAGCCGCAGCAACAAATATGGTAGACAATTCGATAGCCCACGGCACCCGAAATGTTTCAGAGGAAACTCGATTAGAAACAATTAACAACATTGTTAATAACGGCATTGCTAATACAACTAGACAAATAGAAAATACAAATGCCACAATAATGGCCATTCGCGGCATAATGAATACTTGGGGGGCAAATGATGGCAATGCTGATGCAGTCGTTCCTAATGATGCGAATAATGCGACTTTTCAACACGGCGGTCTAGGGGCTAGCGGCGCGATGAAACGCAACAAACGGACAGTTCGCCCTCGTAAATCTAAAAAGATGCAACGTTCCAGCAAACGCGCCAAGCGTTCACTCAAAAATAAAATTAGGTAAATTGGCCATATTGTTATGATTTTATGATAAGGTCAACGCGTTCTGTTTAGACGATTTTGAATACAATATTTGATGTAACTAATTTTTATATAGCTATTTTGTATATGAATCGTAATTATAATTATTACCAAAATATAAAAGAGATTTTGCAACGCCAGCTTGCGGATTTGGAATCTACTCTTGATTGGCTAAATAGTCAGGATGCAGTGGACGAACTATACGACATTAATAGAGAAGACAATGTGGTTTCGCCGCCGCAAGAGATGTTAGAAATTATTAATAGCATCATTGATGATACACATAGACAAATTGAAGATGTAAATGCCAAACTGATGACCATTCACGCTATACATAATACTTGGGCTGATGGTCGCACGCACATCCCAGATCGTCCATTACGTCGTAGACCAACTCGTCGAGTGCGACGCATTCCTCAACCACCACCGCCAGTAACACAACCAGACTTAGTTATTGATATTAGCGACGACGATAACTCACCCCCACCCATTCTTTTTATTCCGTCAAGTCCAACTGGTTCTCCGCCTAGCACTCCCCCCAGTTCTCCGATTAATTCTCCGCCTCGCCGAGGCGGTCTAGGAGCTGGCGGTGCGACGAAACGCAACAAACGTCTAGTTCAACCTCGTAAATCTAAAAAGATGCAACATTCAAGAAAACGCGCCAAGCGTTCAATCAAAAATAAAATTAGGTAAAATAGCCATATTGTTATGATTTTATGATAAGGTCAACGCGTTCTTGTCCACTTGCACCTCTTTCAGAACATTCTTTATGATTTTCTCTTCAAATTTCAGGTCTTCTTCCTTGCCATATCCGCCCAGCGCCGCCTTGTGATACTGAAAGTAATTCTCACATTCTTCGGTTCCTATCTGTTCCACCGCTGGTTTGCTATCCTGAAACCATCGCCACAACTCTTTCATATTCTTCCTTGCTACACCTCTCACGGCTTTCCGCATATGCGTTTTATCTGCATCGTCCTTTTCCCATTTGTCGGCGTTTTTGATGTAGATGGTTTCCCGTTTCAGGTCCGTACAATGAAGCGGTCGGGTATGCATGTCCATATCTCGGAAACGATGTGTCATAACCGTTGAAATGCCTTCCACAAACCCTACTTGCCCAGTATGCAGGAAGTCTTCACGAGTCACTTCAAATGAATTGATAAAATCCTCCATCGTAATTGCGTCTTTGCAAGTTTCATTCAGAAACACGTTGAGATTGAATTTGTTGTTGCAATTTGTATTGTGGTTAGTTGTATTTCCAATTTTGCCGTCTTTAACCGCTTCTAGCAAATTACTATTGTGTGCGTGTTGCTGTTCTAATAACAATTGATTTTGATACTGTTGGTCAGCCAATTGTTTTGACTGTTCAATCATAAGCTCTTTAAACTCTCGATTTTGCTTTAATAGTTCTATTACAAGCGTGGTATCAATTGTGGGGGTCTCTTGGTGATTTATCATACCACACTTCTTTTTATGTTTGAATAATCCTTGACGATACTTATATGTGTTTCCGCACACACACGAATAATTGGTCTGCGAGCATAGGTCGTCATTGGATTCTGTATTATGACAGTCATTTTTACAATGATTTTCATATTCAACAATATTACGACTATTGTAACTGCATTTATTGCAAGCGTAAGAGATTTCCGTGGAAGGCGTGTCATCCATTGTCATCCGTATATGTTTTGTAGTTGATAAATGCTTCTTAAAATCACTCGCACTGCTCGTATTATAGTCACAACATATGCAGCCGAGATTTTTAGGAGTTTTTAAGAGGCGTTTGTCATCCATTTGTCATCCATATATTGGATGCAGACTTTTCTCTAAACCCTTTGCCCAACAAAACATATAAAACGCTTGCAGTCAAGAAATTTCATCCAAAATATTTCAAAAGCAACATCGATTCATTCCGATGCCAGTTACAATTTGAAACGACTCTGACGCGTACCGACGGAGTGTGTCGTTTTAATTATTCAAGGGGTTAAATATATTAATTGTTATGTTATTATATTTAAAATTATTTAGTTCGGCGGCTTCTTTGTTTTTTCATTTTTTTTATAGTTCTTTTAGTTCTTCGATTTTTTCCACCAGGAAAAACGAACGTTGGTACTGGTGGAGTTTTGCTGATATCCTTTGGCACAAACAAGTCCCCTTGCCTAGCCCTGTTGCGGTTATTATATTGTTGTAATGCTTCTAGCATTTCTTGAAATTCGTTCACAAACCACTGTTGATTTATTTCATACCATTCAGGAAAAGGTGGACATTTATCGATGCCGTTTTTAGAAAGATTTCTTATTGCATTTAGGTTTCCAAGAGATGATTTTAATATTGGATTAGTCTTGTCATAATCTGCGTCGCCAGAGAATCGAGAATTAAGAAGTCTTCTCACTTTGGTATACTCGCCATACATTTGCTTAAATTTTTCTAGGCACGTGTCAGGAACTCCCGTTAAATCTAGTGCTGCTGCTGCGTTTGCTGCTCCTGGCGGTGGTGGCGACGCGTTTGCGGATCCTGGCGGTGGTGGCGATGGTGGCGATGGTGCTTTTGCTTTTCTATCATCTTCTGCTGCTTTTGCTGATTTTCTAGCGTCTTCTGCTGCTTTTGCTTTTCTAGCGTCTTCTGCTGCTTTTGCTTTTCTAGCGTCTTCTGCTGCTTCTGCCGATTTTCTAGCGTCTTCTGCTGCTTTTGCTTTTCTAGCGTCTTCTGTTGCTTTTGCTGATTTTCTTGCATCTTCTGCTTTTGCTTTTCTAGCGTCTTCTGCTGCTTTTGCTTTTCTAGCGTCTTCTGCTGCTTCTGCCGATTTTCTAGCGTCTTCTGCTGCTTTTGCTTTTCTAGCGTCTTCTGTTGCTTTTGCTGATTTTCTTGCATCTTCTGCTTTTGCTTTTCTATCGTCTTCTGCTGCTTTTGCTGATTTTCTTGCATCTTCTGCTTTTGCTGATTTTCTATCGTATTCTGCTTTTGATGATTTTCTTGCGTCTTCGCCTGTTGTGTTTAGTTTTTCTTTTAATTTTGCTATACGCTCTTTAATTTCTTCCGGATCGCTATTTAACTTGTTTAGTCTTATAGTATTTTTTGCAAGAGCTTCGGCAAGTCCGTTGGTAGACTGGTTACACTCATGCAATTTGCCCCGAAGTGTATTATTTTCATTAGCTAGTGCATCAAATTGGCGTTTAACCTCATCCATTCTTTTTATATACTCGTCGCAATTAATAGATGGATCGCTTTGTCGTTCGCCACTTGCGCTTGCACTGGGTTGTTCGCCACTTGCGCTTGGTTGAGCAGGTTTATAATCAGATGTCGGGGCGACAGTAATATTATGTAACGTACGTCTTGAAATATTATCAGTCAGGACTCTATAATGAATTGGGTTTAGTATAGCGAATTCTTTCGATGCCCAAGAAGGTTTAAACTTCCCCGCCAATAACACACTTCTATTCTTTTCTATAAAACAAGCTAGCTTATCGGTTAATGATTTTGGGGGCGTTGTGCCATCAAAATCGCCAATTAAAAAAAGATAATACGGTTTAAGCCTTTCGGCGGTTAACGGCGGTCCGAATAGCCGCGTCATCATACCAGCATCCCTTATATATTCATTGGGACGAAACAGTTTATTATCTGCATCTGCATCCGCTGGACTAACAATTATCATTTCACCAATCCCACATTCGCGCATAATTGTCTTAAAATAGTCGATGTGATTGGCTATTGATTCTTCTGCGCCCTGTGATAATTGCACAGCAAAGCCCAAAGACGTTTTACCTTTTACTGGTTCTTGCGTATGTTGTTCGCGACTTGCTCCTTGTGAATATTCTGCTTCTTTGTATTCTCCACTCGTTTCCGAATAATCGGGCGGCTTACTATCTGATCCTCGTTTGTTGCTTGGCATTCCTGATGATTTGCTAATATCGGAAATTCGTGTTCTGTAAAATTTTTCTCGGTTATGCAAATGATACTTAATCAAAGAGAAGGAACTGGCCCGCGTTGACTGAAAATCGGCGCCCAAGCGCCCCATAAGTTTCATATAAAAACAGTTAGCTTTATCTATGTATTCCGATTCGGGGGCGTCACCAAAAAAATTATTAAATATAAACAGATAACTATCATAAAATCCCGTTCTACCTCGCATTGGTTCAATTTCTTCAAAACTCTCACTATTATAAGGGTTTGTCGGATCATCGCGCGGCAGGACACTAGAAAACCCAGGTACCAAATTACTAAAAACGCTAATAATAGGAATATCACAATCACGCAAAGCGTTCTCAATGTCCTCTCTATGATACTCTGTCAAAGTTCGCGCGACATCACTATCTACCGCTATTGCTAAAAAGTGTGACGTCATATTATATAATATAAAAATAAAATAATATATAAATAAGATCATCCATCGGAGTCAGTATTATGACCCCCCCCCCATTCCATCAACCGCCGCCAGACAATCTTTTAAATTCTACCTGCGTCATTTAAACACGTTACTGGCATATGGTTATTGAATAATTAAATTATCCTATTTTAATTATTCTGTATGTTGCTATATTTAAAATTATTTATTTCTGTGTCGCGTTTGTTTTTTTGTTTTTTTTGTTTTTTTTGTTTGTTTTTTAGTTCTTCGTAATTTTCCACCAGAAAACACAAATGCGGTACCATTATCTAATGGCATTGTAACTCTCTCGAAGGGAGGTTTGCCTACATTGTATTGCGTTACTAAATCTAT
>Ga0209353_10000177_pt1 | contig 38494 bp, 28 predicted proteins | sample LauGreSpBDMM15SD_2_FD_187561 | JGI IMG/M metagenome (GOLD analysis project Ga0209353, IMG submission 187561) | Freshwater lake microbial communities from Lake Michigan, USA - Sp13.BD.MM15.SD (SPAdes) (version 2) | ecosystem: Environmental > Aquatic > Freshwater > Lake | place: Lake Michigan... | reverse complement strand
ACTATAAAAATTATCAAGGAGCAGGATACACAGTGGAAAGACTGATGCCTACTCCTTTCAAGCTGTCAATGAAAGCTGATATATGGACTTCAAACACTGATCAAAAACTACAACTAATGGAACAGATTTTGGTTCTGTTCAATCCCAGCCTAGAAATACAAACCACAGACAACTACATTGACTGGACCAGTCTAAGTGTGATTGATCTCTCTATGCTAACTTTCAGTTCAAGAACAATACCACAAGGCAATGAATCGGAAATAGACATCTGTTCAATGGAATTTAAAATGCCCATATACATTTCTCCGCCAGCGAAAGTGAAAAAACTTGGTGTGGTTAGAAATATTATTGCAAATGTGTTTGGTGAAACTGGAGAAATACTGGGACTTGATGATTTGATCTATGGCGGAAGCAACGGTATCATAGCTGATAGAAATGTAAATGGCAATTTTAGAGTGCTGTTGTTGAAAAGCAACAACAATCAAGCCAATGACTACGATGTCTCCATAGTGGCTCCCAATGAAGTCTTGCTGGCCAACGGACTTGAACCGCCAACTAAAACTGGTGACCCTATCAATTGGAATACCATTATTGAGCTGTATGGTGGCTATATCAATGGCATCAGCAAAATATTTTTCTTACAAGCAGATGGCAATGAACTAGGCGGCACGTTCGTGGTCAATGAAATCGACCCCACTCAACTGTTGGTCAATCTAGAGGACAAGCCTTCCAACACTGTGATAACAAGTTCGGTGTACCCTAGTGGTAGATCAACCATAGACGCCATAGTGGATCCCTACAAGTTTAATCCCAAGCGCCCCAACAAAGAAACTGCGGACCAACCGTTGGTAGCAGGCACAAGATATCTGGTATTGGATGACGTCAACAACAGTTCAAACGTGGGCACACAGGTGGATACTCCTCCATTCAATCCCACATTTAACTACGACGGTCCAGATGGTTGGAAAAATCTCAACGGTAGCGATCCTGTAATCATAGCTAATTCTATCATTGAATGGAGTGGCACAGCTTGGATCAACCTCATGCCAGAATGGGTGGTATCTACTCCTAGTCCTTCTACTGCGGCGCTTGTAGTCTATACTGTGAATCAGATTGTGATCTACGATGGGGTGGCCTACAAGGCCAATGTCAATATCACTCAGATTGAAAACACAGATATTCCAGAAAGCAATGATAAATTTGACAGGATCAGTCTACTGTTCCAAAATTTAAAAACTGGAGTACAGTATCGTTGGGGCAGTGATGGTCAATGGATGAAAAGTTTTGAAGGAGAGTATGCATCAGGATACTGGAGGTTTGATCTAGATCCTGTATAAGTACAAGATGCAACAACGTGCCGGACTGCTTTTTCTTGCTAGAACCACTAGCAGAATCTTATTGATCCTTGAAGATCAAAAATGGACTGTGCCCACATTTCCTAGAAATTCAACACTGTTGGAAGATGCTGAACAGTTGATGTCTAAATACGCTGTTGGTAGGATACTGCCCATTGAACTGTATCTTTCTGAAGATCGAGGATTTGAATACGGTACATATGTGTGCCTCACTGATCTAGAATTTTTAACGGATGCCAGTGACACAATCTGTTGGGCAAATGTTGATTGTCTCCCTAAAAATCTGCATGGTGGGTTAAAGACCACATTGAACAATCAGCTGATTAGAGCAAAAATTGACACTATACTGGTACTAGAAAATGATTCCAAAAATACAAAATAGCACAGCTTACCTAGCAGACTGCGAACGCTACATTGCTCAAATAGGTGCTGTTACTGAACCCGTGTTGAAAGATCAGTTGATCAAACTGTTTATTCAATTCAAAGAGCATGTGGCCTATATAGACAGAGACCACGAAAACATGTTGATCACCGGTCGAGTTGGCACAGCAGTTTCAGACCATCGAGACACTGTGAAGTCACTCAAACAGTCTCTTAATCGAAAACTTGCTGCACATCAACGCAGCACTGCTGCTTAGGCCTGTGCTTCACCCCATCTGAGAATCACGCTGGTCTGAGCTGCGGTGCCAGAAACTTTAAAAATATTCACTGCCAACACGTCTGGACCGTTGGGGAAAGCTCCTCGACCTCCAATTGCAGTAGTAGTGAGTTCTTTCAATTCTCCTAAATCTAATTCATTTGTGTTGCCTAGATTAGAGATAAAAGAAAATACCTGTTCTCCCGGCAGTGCAAATTGCACATCACCGAACTGAAAGGTGATGCTAACACCTGTTCCTATAGTGGTGTTGGCATTTTGTGTGAATGTCACTCGTCGAACTGTAGTAGCTCCCAAACGTCTAGTGACCACTGCTGACACTGAAGAGCCTGCTGGAAATTGTGTAGTGGTAGAGTCTACCCTAGTTCCCACTGCTGCTCCCGAACTGTTCCAACTGGCATTGGTAAAAAACAAATAGTTGGTGTTGGCATAGGTGGCAGCAGTTTGTGGCACTGTGACACCCACTGTGATGGCTGAGTTGACGGGACTGTTTTGACTGGCATTGGCATTCATGGTGATGGTGCTGTATGACGTGCCGCTGATACTGAGATTGGCACGTTGCAGGTTAACAATTCGTCTGTTGCTTACCATGTACGTTGCCTGAGTCAATGTGTCACCAATCTGTAAGAAGCTGGTATCATACAATGCAGTGGTGATAATAAATGTGTTTCTATCAATTCTAAAACTATTGATAAATGTGCCGGCTAGTCCCGAACTTAGTGCAGGTGTGGCAATGTTCAATGTGACCACACCGCTGGTCTGAGCTGCGGCTGTGGTCAACGGTACACCGCCCCAATTTATTGATCCACCCAACGCAATTTGTGTAAAGCTGGGCTGGCCGCCTGCTCCCGAACTACTAAGACCAGTCCAAATAATGTCACTGGGGTTGGCTGGGTAATTCCTTGGATTCAGCACACCTTCAATAATGAGATTGCCTGTGCCGGTGTCACTGGCCACTGCCAAACTTTTCAACAGCAGTTGAGCTCTGTTCAACAGGTCTCTTTCTCCCAAATCTCCAATCAACGCATTGCTCACGCTGGGAGCCAGTCTAATCATGAACGCAGTCTGTTTGGTTGTGGTCACACTGACTGCGTTAGCTGCATAACTGAAAATGTAACCTCGATCTTCGTCAAATAATCCATCAGTCAACAGTGCAGAACCCCAATGGCTGATCACAGGAGTAAGAATACAACTGATCAAAATCACTCCAGTGCCTGCTGTGTGTGCAGCAGCAGGGCCGCCGGTGAATGATCTATTCAATCCTGCAACAAAATTGTTCAAACTCACTGCTCTAGTACAACCAGTCAAGGTATCACCGGACTTGTTTGAGTACGAAATCATTTCATTGTCAATGTACACTGTGCCAGCAGTTGGAAATTTAGCTGCATTGATTAACACAATGCTGGAGCTGCTGTTGGAAATTGTGTTTTTCAACTTGCCTTTGGCTGAAACGTTTTCCACTTCGTAGCGCACTGGCAAGTTGGCAGTGCGCATATAAGCTTCAGTATTGACGTTTGAGTTTCGTATTCTGTGTAAGAAAATAAACTTACCATCTGCTCCACGTATCATGTATTCAATAAAACCAGCTGCGTACCAAGAATATTGCATGCCGATCATCTGCATTCTAGTTGGTTCAAACACATAGCCAGAAGGGCCAGTGCCGTCGGCCTTGTCCATGTTCCATTGACTTTGAGGAATCACCAATTCAGTGGTCAAACACATTTTGACCCCATTTACTGTGTTGGCTCCACGCCAGTCAGGACTCATAGTGAGACTGGTGTTGGAATCGATGCTGGTCACAGTGTGTGTCATACCGCGTAGTACAATTTTGTCGCCTGCGGTGATTTGTTCTAAAAATCTTGTGCCGATGCCTATTACCACATTGCTTTCAACACTGCAAGTTACTGTGCCTGTCAGCTGTTGTGTACTGCTTCTACGAACCAACGCCATTTCTATGCCGTCATATTGATAAAAAATTCCGTTTTGATCATCGAACGCACCCACTTTCACTGTGGCGCCATGCCAATTTTTGCACAACATTCTGGCATCTGATCCCAATTCAGCACTGAGCGTTGATAAAGGTACCGCAGTTCTTACAGTGAAAGCTCTGGCTGACAGCACAGATTCCACTGTAAAGGTACCATTGTATTCAAATGACACTACACCTATAATTTCAATCTGAGCTCCGGCCTGTGCGCCGTGATCAGTGTCATCTGTGGTAATGGTTATAATACTGTTGATAGTGCCAGAGGCAGCAGTGAGACTGGCAAGATTGTAGCTGGGTGCAAACAATGCACCTGTGGTATACATCATGCCTTTGCCTGACTGATAACGAATGTATTTTTTACTTTGTCTAATGGCCTGTGAAGCATGCTGAGGTCCACCGGTGCCCAATTGAACTCCACCATCAAAAGGTCTATGAGTGAAAAATGTGTCAGGCCTTGCATACACCACACCAGTGATAGCACTGGCAGTGTTGATTGCACCTGCTGATCGTGCCGGATATTGCAGGCGTGTGGCAGTGGGTACTGCTGTCACAACAAATGGACCCGATGCCAATTGATGATTGGCTGAAGTCAGCACTATATACTGTGCTGCACTGGTGCCCACAGCTACAAATTTATCAGTTGTACTGTTGTAGGCAGAAAACGCTATCCCTTCGTACTGCGCTGTACTAGCACCCGAACGTTCAGTAAAGGATCCAGTGTCTCCAGTGAACGATGTGAGAATAAAACCACCCGAGTTGGCCACAATAACAAATGTGTCGTCACCAAACACAAGATCATTCCATGTGCCTGAGGCAGGTAATGTCACCGCACTCCAAGCAACGCCGTTAGTGCTGACTGCGGCCACCGCAGTGTTGTTGGCCACTGTGAGGAATCTGCTGTTGCCAAAGGTCACAGCGTTCCAAGTGGTGCTGGTAGGCAATGTGGACGCTGTCCAGTTACTGCCTAGGTCTACAGAATATGCAGCTGCGGTTGATCCTGTGGCCACTGCCATGATATATGAGGAAGTGCCAACAGACCCTCCCACTACGTCAATCCAATTGCTGGAAGTAGGCAGTACACTGGCTGTCCATGTGATACCACCGTCTGTAGAATATGCACCTGCAGTTGATCCGCTTCGCACTGCCACAAACACGCCTTCAAAATAACACACAGACGTCCATGTGCCGCTACTAGGCAAATTGCTGGCCGCAGTCCAGGTGGTACCGTTATTGGTGCTGCGAGATGATTGACTACCGCCTGTGGCCACAGCTACCCAAAACACAGTGCCACCTACTAATCCGGCAGCAATACTGGACCAGGTAGTGCTAGCACCCAGCGTGCCACCTGCGGTCCACGAAGTGCCGTTGAAAGACACTGCTGATTCTGTACTGCCGCTTTTGACTGCAATGAATGTGCCATCGTAGCCTACCACGTCCACCCATGTGCCGCTGCTGGGCAAACTGCTCAATGTGGCAGCAAGTTCTGGTGCCGGTGTTGAAGTGATATTGGCCAGTATGGTGGCTCCAGGAACCAGTCCGTGCTTGCTGGCAAAATCTACCTGCACAGTAGCAATAGCTCCCACGCTCAGCGATGTGGCTGTGGGCAGCACTCCAGTCAATACTTCACTCAGTGTCAAGGATGGATATATGTCAAAACTGTCGCCACCGAATGGTGTGCCCTGTCCTGACACAGCAAATATTGCACCTGATGTGACATTGGTAACAGTCAACTCTGCATCGTTTAATGGGCTGGTACCACCCAATGCTGTACCCAACACTGTGATTCTGTTGCCCTGTTTGTAACCACTGCCGCCATTGGTAATTAATGCTGTGTAGTTGGATGAAATGCTTTCTACTGTGAATACCGCTGCTGTGCCAAGATTAGCCACGTTGTTGGTTGTAGGAGTGGTGTATGTTGCATCACCGTTATCTCCAATAGCTGTGCCCACAACTTCAAAGTCTACCACAGCACCTGCGGTAACACCGTTAACTTGTAGCACAATGTCATTGGCTGGGGTGGCACCACCAAATGATGTGCCAGCCCAGGTTATAGTATCACCTGGGACAAAATCGGTGCCTCCATTGGCCAGGCCAATGGTATATGCGCCACTGCCGCCTTCGCGTATCACTGTGACTGTGGCACCAGCGCCTAGAGTGCTGGTGGTTGAGGTCGACGACACTGCTGTATATGTGGCTCCGCCAGTGATTGCTGTGCCTGTAAAGGTAAACCCTGCAATAGCACCGCCACTGTCAATTGCGCCCACAGTGATCACAATGTCGTTGGCTGGAATAGCACCACCCAATTGATTGCCCTCAATCAATATTTGATCGCCCTGTGCATAGTTGATACCGTTGGAAGAACTGTCTTGACTATCTGTTACAGTATACACACCGTTGCTGCGACTCACATCAAATGTGGCTCCTGATCCTGTAGCAGCTACCACTGTGCCAGTGACTCCTGCATAACTGGCATCAGCACCTTGTTTGGTCAATCCACACTGTGCTGACAAATTGGCTATGCCGCTAGCAATGCTGTTGATGTAGATGGCAGATCCACTGCCATTGTCAAATGCCATGCCAGCTACCACTCCAGTGTAGCTGACCAACTGTATAGCAGTGTCAGTGGGTGTAATATTGACTTTGGCATTGGCAGTGATTACAGCAGCCCCACTCAATGCTGACACAGAAGTGCCAGCAGGTATAAATGCACTACCAGTGATCGGTGATCCCACTGTGGGTGCAGTGCCTATATAGGCAATTCTTGATTGTGTGGCAGCTGAACTGAAAATTGACGCAATAAGGCTGGCTGATCCGTTGCTGCTGACAGAATAAGTGGGACTGCCAATTTGCGCACCAGTAAAAAAGTTTGCCTGTCTTATCTGTACAAAAGATGTGAACAAACTTTCATTGCTGGTTACACCCACTTTGGCTGAAGCATAATAGTTAAACGTGGCTGCGTTGATCACAGCATTGACGAAAAAAGTACCTTCAGCTCTGCTGAATCCGTTGACACTGCCGTTAAGGCCTTTTACGGTGATAGGTGTGCCTACACTGAATCCATGTGATCCGTTGGATGACACTGTGATTAAACTTGATCCAAAAAATCCAGTAGTAGCTGAGATGTCAGTGGTGATGGCATTAACCGACATGTCGGTGGCCGGCACTTCGTAAAAACTAGGATAACTTCTCAGCAGACCCAATGCTTGCCATTTGGTTGGTTGAAGACCATATTCAAAGTCAGCATCCAACATGGCCTGTGGTGCAGCCACACGCATACGTTCAATGGCGTCTGTGCCAAAGTCCCAGGGTCTAATCTGCGTGTTGGCTTCTTCAACAAATATCTGCAGATCAGTTGTGACTGTGAGTGCAGCCGTGTTTGTAGACATATTAATTGTGGTAATAGTGTCTGTGGTTTGCCACCATGAAGGCAAGTCCAAATCACTCAGTAGTTCTCCGTCGCCACTGCTGCGGCCCTGTTTGTATTCAAATGCAATGGTATTGGCCGGGTCAGCAAAATTGTATAAAATTTCACCAGTGTTGGTGTTGGTAATCAACAACATTTCACTAGGCAAGTAATTACCGTTGAGTCGTAGACTGCTGACTCCTGGTACTTTGGCTGGCATGGCTGTGGGACCGTTTGTAATCACATTGCCAAGTATGGCGAATTCGCTGGTGATCCGTGTAGCTGCGCCTTGCTCGCCACTGGCTAGGTTGGTAAACTGTGACACTGTGGTTTGACCATAGTCAGGAGTCACTGGATTGTTGTTGAAAATAAAATTGTTTAATATATCTCGGATATATTGTTGACCAGTTATCTCCGGAGTAACGTCTCCTCGAATCATGGGATTACCATTGATGTGAAAATAATCAGCCACCTGTCTAATTTTCACATTGCCGCCGTATCTCAAATCATGTGCAATAGCGTCAATAAAATAGCCCACATCGCGCACACATTTAGAAGGAGCATATACATAGCCCACATAGGGTGCGATGCCATTGGTCACATTGTAATTGATAAAGGCCACTACCTGTGCTTGAATAAATGCTTTGTTGCCAACCAACAAAGCATGTGCTTGCGGGAAAGCGTTGGTGTCTTTGCTTACTCCGGGTTCAAACACATAATTAAATAGTTTCTTTTTTGCCATTGTAGTTTGTCCTTATGCCCCAAATGCTATTGAAAATGCAGTGACTCGTGAATCAACGTAGTCCTTGCGTGTGAGATGTGCAGCCACCGTGGGCTGGTCAGTTGACGCTGCGGTGATAAATGCTGCGTCAGCAGGTGTGTTAGCACCTATTTCCATGTTGTCTAAATTTCCGGTGGAGCTGCTGCTGATGACCACTGATCCATTGTCAATGGTGATAAAGTTTGTGGAAGCTATACCAATGAGTACATCGCCGTCCACTTCCAATCTTTCAAGTACTCCGAGATTGCGTAGATTGCTGTTGGTAATGATGGGTGACAGAGAAATCACAGAATCATCATTTTCTATTATATTGAACGAAAAATTTGCTCCACCAAACTGTACATTTTCCGCAATCAGTATGCCGTTGACTGTGGCGTTGCCTTCAATAGTGATGTTGTTGTCCAGCAGCACATTGCCCTGGATGTCTACAACAAATCCTGGACTTGCAAAACCCGTGTCTGATTTAAATGGAGTAAATTCTACTGGCATAGTGTCCTCTTACAGTTCATTTATGGTATGATAATAGGTCACACTGAATATGAGCTTTTTAGCCCCTGCACTCATTGGGGATGCTGTCAATGACAACCTAGAATTGTCTACTGAAGCACTCAACGAAATCATGTCTTGCTGCAATGAAGTTCGACCGTACACAGTGACCGCAGCCTCTGATGGTCCAGCTACCACTAGGCATTTAACAATTTCTTTATTGATGTTGCCGCCGTCAACACAGATGGTGTATTCTGCAGCCATAAAATCGCCCACATAGAATTCATCTATCACCGTGTTGGGCAACACAGCCGCCCAAGGGCCCTTGTAGCTGAGGTTAACGCCGTTGTTGAATCTCAGCGTGCCGTTCAGTCCTGGTAGAAAATACGTTGAAAAATCCATGGTGCTCCGTTTGTTTTACTGTGTATTTAGCACAATCGTTATCGGTCCATGATCAACGATTGTGTTTTTTAGTTGCTAATTTTTAGCAGTTTTCCATACTCAGGCAAATAGAGATATTCAATTTTGCTTTTGGCCAATGTTTCCACAGCATCAAACAAGGTTTCAACCAACGGATCGCCTCCTAGATTGAAACTGGTGTTAAAAATTATTGGGCAACCTGTAGCATTATAGAACTCATTGATAAGACTGTAATAATGCTGATTCTGCTCGGCAGTCACTGTTTGAATACGGCAGGTTCCATCAATGTGTATGATGCTAGGAATTTTTTCTTCAATGCCTGGTTGACAATTTACTGCATACATCATGTGAGGTGTGTCTTTCATTCCACGCAAATCAAACCATTCATGCACATGCTCCTGCAAGATACTGCCTGCAAATGGACGGAAATACTCACGGTTTTTCACACTGTTGACAAAATCTTTGCCGTCAGCAACTCTTGGATCAAACAAAATGCTTCTATTGCCCAGTGCTCTAGGACCGTTTTCTGAACGTCCTTGAAAGAATGCAACAATATGTTTGTTGGTTAGCAAGTCCACGATGTCTTTATCAGTGGCATCTATGATTTCGGCGCCATGTGATTGTTCAAAGGCTGCAATATCTAATTCTGTGTAGTTGTATTTAAACCCTAAATATAAACCATCTTTTGAATAATCTATATTAGATTGCGGTTCTATACCTTTGTAAAACATCAATGCTGCACCAATGGCTGTGCCAGCATCATTTGAAATAGGTTCTACATAAATTTCAATTCCATCATCTTTTAAATGTTGGAGATACCAGTAATTTGCTACGCAGTTTAATCCGTACCCACCGCTGATAACTACTTTCTTTTGACCAGTCATTTCTACAGCTTTTCGAATTAATCGCAACACCTGTGCTTGAGTCTGTGTTTGACAAGCATATGCTAGATCTCTACGATTGTCCAAATAGGTAACGTCCTTGCTATCTCCCCAAGCCATCTGCGTAGCATCGTTACTAAGATACGAAAATAATTCAGCGTTTATTACCGCACCGTTTGGATATGTCGGTACAGTGAGGTTTCTATTGGCCAATGGCGCTATTCCTGCGTCATCGAATAATCTAGGAATGTTTGAATTTTCTTTTCCGTATGGAAATAGTCCCATAGTTTTTCCTGCTTCGATTCCAGACCATCCACAGTACTGAGTTACAGCTTCGTATACTTTGGTAATTCCTGCACGATCTGTAATCAGTGCTTCGTGTGTTTGTCCAGGTTCGTCGTAAATCTCGCTGTCAAAATTCTTAACTAGTGCCCCGGCATTTGGGCCTCTAAGGCCAATATGTTTATAGACTGTTTGAAAACTTGAAGGATATTTACAGTCATAAATGCTTTCAGTTTCCCAACCAACAAGTTGATCGCCGTTGATATTTAGAGGTATAAAAGTACCAGCACCGTCTACAATTAATGCCACTGCTTGATCAAATCCTGATCTATAAAATGCACAGGCTGCATGTAATTTATGATGTACGTGACTGAGATCAATTACCTGTGGATGTTTGTAGGGATTTTCTTTTCTATTGATTAATCCTAATTTTCTTGCTAGTCCAGTATAGATATCATCGCCACTGAAATCAACTCTACCGGCAGTTTCCTGTAGGCTCTGAGTGTGTGCTATCACAAGATAATCAATTTTATCAGTATAGTCTAGTATCTTAAGCATTGCAGCATAAGGGCCACCATCATATTTGTTACGACTCAATCTTTCTTCTTCAATTGAAAATATAATTTCACCGTTTTTTAGTAGACAAACACTACTGTTGTGTCCTCGAGCAAGTGCTGCAATCCAAATATCTTTTTTCATTATGTTCCTTTAAAATCCATTAGCCCAAGTGGGCCAGACCATATGATTTACTGAGCTGGGCCAGTCTATTCTTTTGGCCAATGTGAGTTCGAATGCTATCTTATCAAAAGTCATTCTTTTTTGTAAGTCGTGTATATTATCTGCAAATTCTTTGACAGCAGTTAGTGTAGCGTCTGTTAATTCTAGCTTGTCTTTTAGTTCTTGTTCTATCCATATAACGCTTTGATGTGGTGAAGGATGTATATCAAAAAACTTTCCCCCTGGCATATTAGTATCGTCAAATTCAAAAGTCAAATCTAGATGCTGCTTTGCCACAAGTTCTAACGGGGTAAGCCAGTGGGTAGTATGGTCATTCCATATTTTTTCTTCATATATTTTTAAATTGGTGGCAAGTTTATCCCATGTAAACCCAGTATTAGTTTTAGGATTATTATAGATACGTTTTTCGCCGGCACCTGGAGAATCTCTAAAATCGTCCCCCATGTCTCGTATATCTCCTATACTGGTCATGTACCATTCGCACCCTATAGATTTTAAAAATCCCTGAGTTAGGCCTATGTTGTTTAGAGTATGCATGAGATATGCTGGCTCATAGAAAAATGTATCAACCCATTTTTGATCGTAAATGGGTTGATTTAGATAATTAAAAATGCTACCAGCTGTTTTCCAATTACTGCGCCTTTCGGGTAAACTATGCTCATGAAACCAATCATTGCGTAGGTGACTGCTCCACTGTATAATAATTAAGTCATCTTTGGTAAATGTATGTCGCTGGTGTGCTTCTATTACTCGTTCGGCAATGGCTCTATTTCCTAGCCCGGCCAATCCCCAATTATAAAATTCGTCATAGTCAATAGACAACAAATTAGCCCAAGAAGGCCAAGAATAGCTGGTATAGCTACAACCAAATGTAAACAACCGTTTCATATTAAAATCCCATTATCCATGTCGGCCACTTCATTTTTTCATATTTCTTTTCAAAAAAATCATTAGAAAATAATTTTTCTGTAAACTGCATTTTGCTAAATTTAAATTTATCAAAGTGATCGTCAACTCGATCAGCTATGCTGAAGGCCAACGCCATAGTCTCTTTTGATAAACTTAAACGGTCGGTCAGTTGACTTTCAATCCATAGAGCATGTTGCCTTGGCGTGGGATGAAAATCATCTGTGAATTGTTTAGTGCCGCCGCGGGCATCGTCTATGTACTTGTAGGTATGTTCTTTATGTAGCTGTGCATGGGTCTCCATGGGCATGAGCCAGTGATTTTGATTATCTTCCCAAATTGGTTTGTTATATATAGCCAGCTCTGGAATTTTTTCCCATGCCAACATATCAACGTTGACATCACCGGGCGTGGGAATGTGCCCCAGTTCGCCATAATCTGCATGGTTCCTTAAATCGGCACCTAGGTTCCTTATATCACCCATACTGGACATATACCATTCGCAACCTATAGATTTTAACAAACCCTGAGTTAATGAAATGTGATTTAAGGTATGCATGAAATAGGCAGGTTCATAAAAGAACATCTCTACCCATTTGTCATCATAGATTTTTTCGTTGATATAGTTGAATATACTACCGCTGGTTTTCCATTGATAGGGTCTGTCTGAGCAACTGTACTTATGCCACCAATCATTGCGCAAGTGACTACTCCATTGCACAATAACTAGATCATCTTTGGTAAACTGATGTTTGATATTGGCTTCAGCAACACGCTCGGCAATGGCTCTATTACCTAGCCCTGCAAGACCCCAATTGTAAAATTCGTCGTAGTTAGTTGATAACAAATTGGCCCAGGTGGGCCATGCATAGTTAGTATAACTACAACCAAAAGCAAAGAATCTTTTCATTTATTAGCAGGCTGGGCAAGTAGGAGCAGATGTTACTGCGATTTCATCTGTTGTAGATTGAAGCAGAGGAAATTTTTCTATTCCTTTTATCACAGACTCTACAATAGTGCTTTCAATCTTGTCATTCATTTTCATAATACCGTCGTTGCCTCGATCTGCAACATCGTCCATGGTAATCCTAATTGGACTATATTGTCGCACTTCACCACCCATATCTAAAATGTCTAATTTATCGTAGTCCATGTAAGTGACATTAATCGGGAAAGTTGAACCAAGCACCACAGACAATGGTTTGTTTAACGCCACCGCTAAATGCTGCCCTACTGAGTCACAACCCAAGAAATAATCTGCTTGCCCAATGATGCCTGCCCACTGTCTCAACGATACATTTTGTGGCATCGCTACTGGATCTTTACAACCATGTTTCTGAAAGTCTATTCCTAGTTCACTCATTACAATGACTGCAATATCAGCTTTCTGCAATTTTTTCACAATCTCAATTACGTGTACACCTTCAAAGCTTCTTCCGCTAGGGTCATAAATGATATTATTGTCGGCTTTAACACCGCGGCCAAATGGCTGCACCACAACTACTTTTTTCTTACCTGTTTTTTCTTTGACTTCTTTGACAATATTAAATCCCATTATAGATTCGTCGTTGGATAATTTTAAAAATGGCTGTTGAAGTTCTCTGATGCCTTTGCCATTTATGGCAATGTCATAGGCTTGTGCAATAGAGCACTTTTGATTGAAATATTCCCAAACTCGGTAGGGCTCAGGTGTAAGTAACTCACAATTAACCAACTTGTCTTCAAACAGATTCTTGTGCCAATGATCATAGCATCTTGAATGCAGTATTGGATGGCCTCTGTAGAAATCTGTTCCGCCTTCGCAGACAACTATAAAATTTTTGTCAACTTCTTCAGCATATTTTTCTAAGGCAGGTATTGAACAGAGTACACGGCCGGCGCCTCCGTTAATAAAAAATGCTTTGGTTCTTTCTGTCATGTGTAATCCCTAATTGTGTTTGATACTATATAATTTAGCATCTTTTCAAGAAGAGAGCAATATTTCTGAACTCAAAAAAAAAGGAGCAATGCTCCTTTTTTTTAATCAGTGCCGTCGGGCGCTGTTATTGGTTGTACTTTCCACGGATCTATTGGCGGAGTGCCGCCTGGAGCGGCACCATACGTCTGTGGAATATCTCTCAGCTTTTGACGATGTTCTTCCCACCGTGCTTTGACAGCAGCAGGCATGTCATCAAGAACTTTGGTATCAGATAATTTCAAATTTCTGTTGCGCCATTCGCGCAGATCTGCCCATGATACGTGTGGCTTTTTCCACGGATATGGTGTGTTAAATGTACCTGTAATAGGATTGTACACAATTTCAGTCATTTCGTAGGTATGATCCGGTGGCGGAACCAGCGGTCTCATATATTTTGATCCGTCTGGCAGTGTTTCTTCGTATTGATCTAGTAGATTATAATCTCTAACTTCGTCGGCGCCTACCAAACAGGGCAATAAAGGATTAACGTTGCAGTCAATTTGCACTTTTATCTGATCAATAGGCGTTGGATAAGTGGCTCCGTCTTCGTCGGGAGTTTTAAAGCTGCCTGTTAGTTTATTGGTTTCCTTGTCCACAAACACCCAAATCACCGCAGGGCCGTCATAGGTCCATACGCCCAACTTGTTGAGAGTTCTAGTTTGATGTAGATAATCGTCTGGTGCTTCGTAGGTAAATGTTTTTTGAATTTTTGACATTTTTTTATCCGTAAGTTACTGAAACAAGTCCGCCGCCACCATGACCACCGCACCAGCAGTTGCCACCAGTGGTATGCACACTCATACCACCACCGCCTGGAAAATATGACTTGGTAAACCAGTTGGTGCATGAGCCATTTGGGCTACCGTTGATACAACCGCCTGGGCCAAACATAGGTCCAGATGCTGTGGCCGCGGCCAGCATGGCATGCTGTTGGAATGCCTGTTGGCACCAGTTATATGATTGATATGTGCTGTGCTGTCCGTGAACACAAATGTCGCCGCCGAAACCAAAGCAGCACTCTGTGTAAGGTATACAGCAAGGGTGACAGAAGGAATAGAAACAATGAGTATCTCCGTAGTTTCCGCCTTTGGCACAAAAGTTACTTAGACTAAATCCATTTACATAACTGTCATTACCGGCGCAGCCGATACAGGTTGGTGATGTTGGAGTAGTTCCGCCTGCGCAAATAGTGTATGTACATCCGCCAAGGTTGGCGCTGCACACAGTTTTAACTACATATGCACCTGCGCCGCCTGGGTTGCCAAATTGACAGCAGCAGCCACCTCCACCACCACCACCACTACCCCACATTTCAAATTTAATATATTTGGTATTACTAGGTACGGTGAATAGGCAGCATCTGCCGCCGTTGTTGGGTGTGTCTATGCTGGTATTATAAATCAAAACTTCTGTGGGGTAATTAGTTGCCGCACTAGCAGTAATTGATCCAGTTAATGCTCTTAGAGTTGCCATTTAATTTCGATTCCTTATTTGTAAGTGACCAATACTTGTCCGCCGGCTCCCCAACCACCCCAACAGCATCCGCCACTATACGATATGGCTGTACCACCACCACCACCTGGGAATATGTTTCCGTTGCCCATAATTGCACAGCCCATCCAGAATTCGCCGCAATGTGTTGAGCCTGTTCTTACACCGCCACCGGAGTAGGTTCCTTGTGGTACATATTGCCAAGAGTCAAATCCGCACCATGAAGCGTGAGCTGAACCTGAGAGTCCGCAAAGACTAAAATCAGCACCTTTAGTGCATCCGCAAATTACTGTACCGCAATGATAACAGCTAGATATGGCATAAAAGCAACCGCTTTCGCCTCCATACCCACCGCTGGCGCATTGGTCAATTGGATATGTACTTGCTCCAGAATTAATAACATAGCTAGGAAATCCGTTGGTACCTCGGCATGTTTGAGAGCAGCATCCTGAACCACCTGCACATAATCTATATGAGTCACCTGGTATTACTCTAGTTGTTTTTCTAGAATAGCTACCGGATCCACCACCCATTGAAGGGTGTTGACAGCAACATGCGCCGCCGCCATCGCCACCGCCACCCCATACTTCAAATCGAGCCCAGGTAGTGCCTGCCGGCACAGTCCATAGGCAGCAGAAGCCACCATTGGTCACTGAGTCATAGTTGGTATTTCGAACATACAACTGATTAAATACGCCTGTTACAGGCTGAGTAATAGTCAGTGTATTTGTATCCGGAAATAACGAAGTTAACGTTGACATTTAATTACTCCGCTGATTGTTGTGTTGGGACAAGGTTTGAACCAGGTTCTACTGGGAATGGAACTTTCCAAGGATCTATGCCTGCAAAAATTCTAGGTAAATCTCTTAATTTTTGTCTATATGTTTCCCACTCTGCTTTTTCAGCATCGTCGGTGGATATTACTATCTTTTTATCAGAGGCCAGCAACATGGCATCTCTAGAAGATTTAAGAGTTGCCCAATCCATATGTGCTTTTTTCCACGGGTATGGTTTTATAAATTGACCGGTTGTAGAATTATATTGTATTTCAGTTAATTCGTAGGTATGATCAGGAGGAATAGGATTTGAATGACCATAGGTGCTGCCGTCTGGCAATGTTTCTGTAGTTTGAGCCAAATCACCATAGTTGATTTCGTTGTGAATACAGCTGGCAATTTCTGGAAGTACCGCAGCATCGACCATAACTTTAATTTGATCTGGAGGAGTCGGAACATCTGCACCGTTATCTTTTTCAGTGTAGTGAAATCTACTCATAATTTTGTTAGTAGACATGTCTACAAAGGTCCATAAGTACCTCGGACCTTTGTAGGTCCACTGTGCTGTTCTTTTCAAACTGTTTGTTTGATGAAGGTATGCATCAGCAATATCATATGTAAATGTTTTTACAATTGGTGTATTTTCTGCCATTTTATTTTTTCCTATTATCCGTAATTAACTACTACTAGACCACCAGCACCCCATCCGCCCCAACAGCAGCCGCCGCCGCAGGCTGTCGCGCTGTTTCCAGGTCCACCTGGCCATGCAGGTGGACCAAATGGTGAACATCCAGAGATGGTCAGTGATGTAGAGCAGTGCTCCATACCTAGTAATAGATTTGATTTGTACTTAGTTGGTCCTGACTTGAACTCAAACATATGTTGCCAGCAAAAATTTGATACCTTTGGTTGGCTCATGATCTTTGGCTGGGTGAAATCACTGGTTCCAACATCGCAGCCCATCTTGCACATGCCAAAGCAAATGCCAGTACAGCCGTGGTAGGATCTAAAACACAGTACGCAACCGCCACAACCGCCTGCTGAACAAGCAGCCACAGTGCCGTCGCTTTGACATCTTACCCAACTAGGGAATCCGCATGTTCCGCAACAAGGTTGCGAGCAACAGCCTGAGCCGCCTGCACAGATGCAAAAACTTTGTCCTGCTATGACTGCCATTCTGCGTTTGGAGTATGAACCGCTTTCTGGTCCGTAGTAGTGACCCATGCAGCAACATGCGCCGCCGCCATCACCACCACCGCCCCAAATTTCAAACACAGCCCAACTTATACCTGCAGGCACAGTCCATAGACAGCAGGAGCCACCATTAGTCACACCTGGTGTGTTGGTGTTATAAATTGCCAGTTGGAGTTCTCTGTTGGTCTGTTGCACTGAAGCAGCATCGTTTACCAAAAATTGTCTTAGGTCTGCCATGGAGGTCTCTTATCTTGTAATTAACCAACCGTATGTAGCACCAGTCCACACTAGTGTGACGCAGGCGTTGTTTACGTTGATTGTTAAATCTTCATTCAAGTTTTGAATTTTTGCACTGTTTCTAGCCAATGTGATGTTGCTTGAACCAGCAACACCTGTGGCATCGATCACTTGTATGGTGTCATTTTCAATCAAACCTCCGGTAGCCGGTAAAGTGATTGTGAATCCACCTGTGGTGCAAATGATGCGATCGTTGACCAAAGCACTGTAGCTGGAGCCTACAGTTCGTGTAACGTTTTGCGCAGTACCTGTGGTTGTGATATATCTTCCCATTTTATATTCCTCTTATATGTATTTATGTCGTAGATGTTTCAATGCCAAACACCACTGCACTCACATTGGCTGCGCTTGATCTCACAACAATTTTTTGTCCTGCACCCACAATGATACCTGTGCGTTCTAGAACTCCTCGACCGCCAATTTCTGTGTCGTATTCTAGATACTCACTGTCCGCCGGCGTATCCAAACTAGCTGCGGCAATTCTTACTGCAATCGCAACGTTGGATCTGTTGCAGATGTTTACACTTACCACAGCAAAATATCCGGGTGGAACGGTGTAAACGCTGGTGCCGCTGCCACCTGCTGATAAATTTGCTATTCCCAATCTTCCTGTAGCCATTTAAATTTCTCCGTTATGCATTTAAAAATAAGTTTAGTGCGACAGCATATCCATCAACACCTGCTTTAAAGTTCACTTTACTATTTATGTTGATTTGCACATTAGTAGTAGTTGTGATTTCCTGTCCTGCTATGAAAATAACACCTGCTGTCAAACTGTTGACATTCAGGCTGGATCCACCGCCACCAATTTGACTTGAAATATAGGCTTTAATGGCTCGCTGTGTGGGTATTACTGTGTCCGAATCTGCGGTAAAGAACGGATCAGTTGAAAATTCTTCAATAGTTGCTCCGCCGCCGCCCAGTGCTAATTCACCCAAACTCAATTCGTTCAATCCAGCCAAGTTGAATGCATCTGCGTTCAATGTGGCAGTTCCCGTACTTTGCTCAATACTGAATAATCCGCCAACTCGGAAATTACCGTCCTGGTCAGTTGATGTGTAGAACACACGACCGCCGTTGGATTCCACAGTTTCGTTGCCGGGAATTGGATCATAAGCTGGCAAGTTTGGATAATTGGTATCCACTTGATTGCCTGTGCCAATGTCCAAGAAGTCATGTCCGGTTAATCGCACTTGACTGTATCTGCGTCGCATGCTGACTGCTGTATCATGCTCTGGAGATTCTAAACTGCCAAAGTTGGGGCTGACCTGTATCTGTGCAGAGTATGGTCCTACTCCCACTAGATTTCGCACAGTGACCACTCGATAGAACACATCATCAATGCCCACAATTTGTAGATTTTCTCCACCTTTTGGCAGGTCTGAAAGATTTTTCATTTCAATAAATGCACCCACTTGGTAGTTGTCTGCAAAACCATCTCCTACCACTGTGGCTGAGGCTGCTGTGTAAGCACTGCCTCGGCTGGTGTAGTTGGGCTGTGCCAACACACTAGATCCCAATCTTACTTGATGAGTAGCATCGGCTCCGGTGTTGTTGGGATCAGTAATGGTCATAGTTGGCGCACTGGAGTAGTTTGAACCAGGTTCGTAGATCCAAATTTCTCGTAAAATTCCTTCGGCTACGAATCCAGCTCGACCTCGAGCCTGTGCTCCTGCGTAGATGTTGAGTGCTCTGCGCCCTGAACTGAATGCCACAAAGCCAGCATTGCCTGCGGGGCCGCCGTAGGCCACAGCAGAATACAACTTGCCCACTGTGCCTGCCATGGTGCCTGAGCCAGATGACACTGTTAACACACTGCCACCTTGACTAGTAGAGATATTAAATCTTGTTGCGTCAACAATTGTTTTAACAAAATATCTCACACTCAACGATACGCCACCTATGGCTCCTGAGCTGAAGTTTAAGATATCATTAACTGATAGATCAGCAGTACTTGACACTGTTAGATAGTTGGTGTTGGCCTGATAGAATTGAGTTCTGACTGCGGTACTGCCGGTGGCAACAACCACTGTGTTATAATCTCCAGCACTTGCACCGGCTATCCAGTTGGCTGTGGTAGTCATGGTAATTTCTGTCCATGTAATTCCATCTTCAGATACAGCTGATCTGTTGCTGTTATAGGCCGTTGTAACAAACACACTGCCGTTATATGTTACGTTGGTCCAGCGAGCTGCTGCACCTGGTAATGTTGCCGCAGACCATGTAGTGCCGTTGGTGCTGTAGGCCGCAGATGTTGTGGTAGTCCCTGAATTTCCAGCCACTGCCACAAATCTGCTGTTGCCAAATGTCACTGAACTCCAACGTGTTGATGTTGGTAGTGTTCTTGCAGTGAAAGTTGCACCGTTATCTGTAGAGCTTGCGGCTGCTGTTGAATTGGCTGTGCTGCCACTAACTGCCACAAAGTAGTTGGTGCCCCCGATATTTCCATAGGCAATTGCAGTCCACTCGTCTGTACTAGGCAATGTGCCTGCACTCCATGCAGTACCGTTTGTAGAATACTGTGTCACTGATGAACTGTCACCAACTATCACAAATGTACCATTGCCATAAGCAATAGCCTTCCAATTGCGTGTAACAGTTAATACATTACTCTGGAATGTGAATGTGATGCCGTCACTTGAAGTGGCCACATCATTGGCTCCTAAATACGGTACCACCCATACACCGCCACCATAAGCAACACCCCCTGCTTCGTCTGAGCCTGTTGGAATTGTTCCAGCAAGCCAAGTTGTGCCACCGTTGGTTGAATATGCCGTACCTATTGCGAGACTTGACACTGCAACATATTTGCCGCCACCGTATCCTACAGCGTTCCAGTTTGCAGAAGAAGATAGTGTTCCTGTGGCCCATGCTGTTGAATCATCTTCAGCTGTGGCAGTCACTGACAATGTGGTCACTGTGCTACTTCTGGTGGTCCAGGACACCCCATCTTCAGAACTGGCAGCAGTTTCCCCATGGCTCAGTGCAACAAACACTCCGCTGCCATAGGTAATTTTTCTCCAATCCTGATTGCTGGGCAAAGTGGCTGTGAACCAAGTGGCTCCATTGAAACTGTAAGCAGCTCCCGGAGCACTGTCTGCAATTGCCACAAATCTGCCATTGCCAAATGTAACATCTTGCCAATTTGATTCGGTACTGCCGTCCACGTTGGCCGGCAATGTGGCTGTGGTCCACGTGACTCCGTCTGTAGAGTACGCTGCTGCATTACTGAAATTGCCTTCAACTACAACAAATCTATTATTGCCGAATGTGATAGCAGTGGCTCCTGTGGCAAAGCTGCCCACGCTCCATGTGACTCCACCATCAGAGGAAACTGCGCGAGTACTGGTGCTAGAATCACTTTGACTTACTGCAACAAATTTGTTGTTGCCATAGGCAATGTCAATCCAATCGCCGCCTTCTCCCAGCGAACTGCTGGTCCAGTTTACACCGTCCGGTGAGTAGGCCGCAGTTGATCCGCCTTGTGCCAATGCCACATATCTGCCAATATTGGACACGTTGCCATAGGCCACGCTGACCCAATCAGCCACTGCTGGCATTGACACAGCGGACCATGTGATACCGTTGGTAGAATATTCTGCAGTGGCAGTACCTGATGCTAATGCTACAAATGCATTGCTGATTGCTGCGCCGGACACGGACACAGACAGTATGTTGCCGCTGCCGTCATCATCGGCTACAACTACTGTGAGTGTGATGTTGTTGGCTGGGGCCGCGCCGCCAACTGCGGTGCCCAATATGGTCAGTGTGTTGCCTGCCACATAGGCAAATCCCGGATTGTTGATCACTGCGGTGTATACACCGTTGACTCTAACAATGTCAAACGTGGCGCTGGATCCTGCTCCGCCAGTAGCAGCCAATGCGGTGTAGCTGCCATAGCCATTGCCATACACTGCATCAGTATAGGCTCTGGCAGTCAACGAACGTACAGTTTTACTATAGCCGGGGCTTGTAAAAGCAATACGCGGTGTAATTTCATAATTTGTGGTCAAATCCAATGACGCTGCAATAGCAGTGCCTGAAATCACATGGTCCCAACCTGCGGTACCTGTGCTGTCTTTGTACACTGTGGCAACCTTGCTGCCGTTGTTGTAGGTATTGATATAACCATACTGTCCAGCACCTGTGCCAGATATGATAAAAATGTGCATGCCTGCATAGGCGCCATTTAATGCATTGTCTGCAGCTGCCAATGTGATTTGAGTGGTGTTACCTGCCTGAGCCACGTTGCTGGCAGTGACATAATTGACTCCGCCAGGACCAGTGCTGTCGCCCGGATCAGTCAATCTCACACTGTGTACTCCAAGATTTCTTGTTTCAATGCTGCTGATTGTAGCACCGCTGCCCGCACCCGAAATGGTGTAGGTGGCCGTATTATAATTTTGTCCGGCATTCAAATAGCCAATGGCCAACAATTGACTGCCATCAGTGATGATGTTGCGTATGCTGGCTTCGTTGCCTTGGTTGTTGATTTGTGCGGTCAGTGGAGTTTCTGTAATGTCCACACCTTCTGACACAGAACCAAATTTACCATAGGAATTGTTGCCGTTGGTAGCACGAATTTTTCCACCGTTTTCAGCCAGATAAGCAATGTGAGCGTAGTATGAAAACACTGAAACCAATTCTGCTCTGCCCAAATTAGTAATCCATGCGCCAATGCCATCACTCAATACCTGTGTGAAGTCATTGGAAACAATTGAATCATTGCCTCCTGAGTGCAAACTGCCATCGATTTTTTGTCCTACACATGCTGTACCAAACGTAGTGATGTTTTGTACGTATGTGGATTTGTTAGTGACCCATACTCTGGTGTCGTTGGGGCCCCATCCTGGATCAAGAGATACATAAGAACCAGCTAGGGGACGCTGTGTGCCAAACTCATTGGCCACAGTGAGTCCGTCTGCATCGCCGGCACCTGCGGTATTACCGTCTGATGTGCCATCTAGTCCGGTTATTGTGGCGTTTCGCAAACCACCGCCGTTGCGCACATAGAACATGTCTTCAAGTTTTGAACCTGTGTATGCATTGCGATAATACCTGGCAGCCAACACTGAGCGATAGTTGCCGGTGTAGATCAAATCATATGTAATGGCATCAATGTAGTTGCGCACATCGTTGTTGCAGCTGGCATTGCCGTAGAACCAATTCACAGTCATTGAGCCAGTGCCTGCTGATAAATCAACCGCTGTGCCTCCCAAACTAGTGCTTATTCTAAATGTTGTGGCTGTGAGTCCTGCAGCTATGATGTAGTAAGTGGTGTTCACGGCCACCCCTCCGAACACAGTGCCAGTAAATCTCACTGTGTCGCCAGCTGTCATCCATGTTTGCGAACCACAAGTGAAAGTGTCTGTACCAGCGTTTACTGCGCTGACTGTGGCTTGGAATGTGGCAGCTATATAAGCATCTGCTTCTGCAACCAAAAATGCCTTGTTGAGTTCTAATATTCTTGCGCCATTGATCACTGACAGATCAGTTGTGGGACTGTTGGTACCCACTGTGATAGGTTTGGTACCAGTATCCACGTAATTAATCAAATAAGTCCACAGTTGATCTGCCGCAGTGGCAGCGCCAGTGGCCGCTATCAATCTGGACTTATGTCCAATAAAGTCAATGATACCTAGAGTCGCTGCTAGTTGATTGGCCACTACCAATAGTGCTGAACTAGTTCCTCTTCTGTAGGCCATTCCTGCTTTGATAGAGGCAAAATTTGAACCAAACATCAAGTCGTAGCCTAATGCGTCTACAATATAGCCTACATCTCTAGAACAGGTAGTTTCATTAAAGTTTAGTGTTGGAAACTCACGTTTGATATAGGTCACAGAATCTGTTTGAATGGTGCTTCTAAATGTGTTCAATGCGGTTCTTGCAGTAACCAATGCAGTCGATACCCAAGAAGTTGCAGGGGATATCAGCGTTGGTAGTACTCCGTCAGCGGTAATAGTGTTGATAATTTCTTGTACACGCTCTTCGGCAAAATTCTTTGAGCTAGTGTTACCAGCAGTGCCACTAACATCTTGTGTTAGAGCGTTGCCTGCTGATACAGAAACTGCGGTTTCGACTATCACTTGACCTACAACTATTTTTAATCTTGCAAATGCGGCCAGTGTTGCTGCTTTTTCTCCGCTGCCAAATGTTGCTTCACCGTAGCTATAATATGCGTCCGCTGCAATTCTTGTTTGTGTATTGCCACCGTAGGTGATATCATATCGAGCAGCATCTAAAATATATCCCACATCACGGGCACATGCCGCAGCATCATAGGTAAATGATGTTGTGAACGGTGCAATATTTCCTGCTACTTGGACAGCGATCCATGCAGTGATTTCTGCTTTGATAAACGCCGTGTTTACATTAATTTGTGCTTTAGCATTATCATATGTAGATGTTGCACCAGTAACGTTACCAGTTGAAGCGTAGGCAGTATTGGTTAAACTTGTTCCCCAGTTAGTAGGAGTGCCAAATGTAAATGCATCTACTGCGCCAAGCCCATTAGAAATAATATCTTTAATTTCAATGATGTTTGCTGCGATACTGGCCACAGCTGTGGCACTGCCCACACTGCCGGCCAATTGGCCAGTGGTGTTTTGCACTTCAGTGTTGCCTGCAGTCACTGTGACTGCGACGTTTTGTATCACGTCAGAAGTTATGGCCTGAAGTCTCTGCAGAGTCTGTACAGATTTGGCTTTGTCATTGTTGCCGGTGATTTTTCCGGCTGGACTCATCCTTGTTGATCTCAGTTCGTCTCCCACCACTGCTGTGTTGGCCGGTACTAGGATTGGCAACACTTCATAATACTGTCCAGTTTTGACATTGATAGTGAAACCAGGAGTTTCTACATTGGGCAAACTGGCCAAGCTGTTGGTTGTCAGTGCGTTGGTCAGTATCACAGCCAGACTGGTGATATTGGCCAAACTGCCTGTTTCTGCTGTGACGTTGAAATCTATAATTTGTTTGATTCTGCTGCCGGCACCAATACCGTTCAGCGTTTGATAATTTGCTGCTGGTGCAAGATTACTTAGAATTTTGTCTATAAGTGAGACAGCATAATTAATAGATGCTACCAACTGCTCTTCTTCGTCGCCTATAAATGCTTCAATAACCCCAAGGGCTGTAAAGTATGATCGAGTGGCAGCAATTGTTTTGCTATTGCCGGTGTGTGTTAGATCATAGATAAATGCGTCTACAATTAGACCAATATCACGTTCGCACAGTGCCTGGCTGTCATTAACAAACCCGGCAAAGGGAGCAATACTGTTGGCAATCTGATAAACAACCCACTCAGTAATTTCTTTTTGTATAAACGTTCTATTTTGATTTAGCAGATACTTGGCATCGGCAAAGTACAGGCCTTGTTCAATTTGCTCTGTTGCGTAGCGTACAGATGCATATGGGCGATCAATACTGGTACCGTATAATGGATAGGGTTGATCTTCTCCGTGTGTGCCCACATAAACAACTTTGCTGATTTCGCCCCAGAATTTCCAAGCAGGTAGGCCATTTTCTACAGCCAGTACTGCACCCTCTGGGCCCAAAGGCAATCTTGCAGGACCAGCTGGTCCATAATATACCAAATCGCCCACTGTGGTTAACACACTGTCTTCTAGTCCGCTGGTAATCAAGTTCCAATATATGCCTGTGGTGTCTTTTTCAGGACTGTTTGTTGTAGGAGTTAGTGTACTGTCGTCATCGTCGGAAGTGTGAGCCAGCACACAGACAAAACTGCTGCTGTTGAATTTTACAATGTCGCCCAGCAAATAGCTGGTGGAATTGGTCCATTCATTTCTCCAACGCAGGCCACTGTTGAGTCTAGACCAATAGGTTGTGGCAGTATCGGGACTTTGGTTGGTGCCGCTGAGAATAGAGGTATAGGTATAACCGCCGTGTCTGATCACTTGACCTGGCAGATATAGTGTTACTGAACTCCAATCTCCTTCAAATTTGAAACTGGTTGCAAATAGATCCCAGTTGCTGATATCAGTTGGCAACACATTGGAATTGACTGTGGTACTGATGTAAGAAAATCCACCGTAGCGCACAATGTCGCCATGCTGGTAAACTGTGCCTGGTGTGTACACACCTTCAAATTCAACACCTTCCACAAACTGTTCAAAATATCCTGTGTTAAAATTGGTACTGCTGGTGTGATGGGTGTTGCAACGCCACACTCCTCCACCATATTTTACCAAATCATTTACTTTGTATCTTGTGGGTTGTGTCCAAACACCTTTGTAATCAACACCTTGATGGAAATAATCCCATTTAGATTGATCATTTTCCAGTCCTAGAGCTGCGGTGGCTGCACTGGTGTGTCCTTGATTACACACATAAGATTGTCCGCCGTACTTGACCACGTCATTGATCTTGTAGCGTAATCCTATGCTCCAATCACCATTCCATGCAAAGCCTTCGCTGAGTAGATCCCACTTGTCTAGATCATCTTCCAGTCCCAACGCCTCAGTAGCTGCAGACTGATGCGGCTGATTACACACATAGTTGGTTGCGCCATATTTGACAATGTCATTTTTTCTATAATATATTCCCAAGCTCCAGTCACTGCGCCATTCAAATCCTTCTGCAAATAGTTCCCATTTAGATAACGAACTGTCATTGACATCTAAATCCGCTTCTAGACCACTGCCAACAGTGGCCGATGTGTGACCGTTGGTACAGATATATACAAATCCACCGTATTTGACAAGGTCATTTTCTTTGTAGAGATTCAGTGCTTGCCATTCGCCTTTCCATTCTTGGCCGTCGGTAAATTGATTCCACTTGCTGGGAATCACATCAAGGTCAGTGTAAAAATCTGCGGCAGCAGTGTGTCCTACCACGCATAGAAACGTTTTGCCACCATAGTTTATGATGTCGTCTTTGTAGTAGGTTGTACCAACAACCCAATCACTCTTCCATACAAATCTTATTCTACCAAGTTTAAATTCAGCCATTTTAGCTCCACTCTGTTATTAATATTTATGCGTTCTAAATCTTTTATAATTCTCCGCGACCTGCGAGGAAGTATGTGTTTGTAAACAAATCACCTTCAAATGGTTGTTTGAAGTTGACTTTGACCGGGATATTTATTTCCACTCCTGTGGTTGTGCCAATAGCACTAGGGCCCACACTGACCACACCAGCTACCAGCGATGCAGTAAATGCTTCTGAACCGCCGCCAGACACTCGTTTGGACAAATAGGCTTTGATAGCTCGTTGTGTGGGAATGATGTTGTTGCTGTCTGCGGTAAACAGCGTGTCTGTGGAAAATTCTCTAATTACCACGCCACTGCCGCCTACTGATACTCCACCGATTGTGAGTTCTTCTAATCCTTCCAACACAAAAAAGTCTGCACTAATGGTCACAGTACCAGTACTTTGTTCCACTGCAAATAATTCACCAACTCGGAAATTACCGTCTTGGTCAGTTGAGGTATAAAAACATCGGCCGCCATCTGCTTCTTTGATTTCATCTTGAGGCGCCACAATGGTTCCTACTGGAAACAGTGTGTCGGGATAATTGGTCTGTATAAAGTTGCCCAATCCCACGTCTAAGAAATCATGTCCAGTCAATCGAACCTGACTGTACAACTGTCTAATTGTGAGTGTTTCGCCTTGCTCAGGTGATTCGCTGCGATTTAGAATTTTAGCAATGGTGATCTGTGCTGTATAGTCGCCTACAGTGCCGCCCAACACAGTGGTATTCAGCACTTTGTAGGTATAATCATCAATGCTGCTGATATTCAAGTTGTCGCCTGGGCTAGGAATACGAGTGAGATTTTCTACCACTAGGAATCTGCCCAATTGAAACTGATCTTTGTATCCATCGCCGGTCACTGTCACTGTGGTAGTGGTTGTGCTGTATCCTATGCCCGGAGTATTAAAACTGGCTGGTCCTAACACTCCATTGCCTATACGTACATTCACAGTGGCTTCAGAACTGTTGTTGGGATCAGTGATCAACATCACTGGTGCTGAAGTGTAGCCAGAACCTGGCTCCCAAATTGCAATAGCTAGAATTCTGCCGCTGCCCAAACTGACTCGAGCCTGTGGTGTGGTTCCTGTGCTGATCAAATCAGCTGCCGTGCTGTTTGATAACCCAGTCACAGCTACAAATTTTCCAATGCCGCCTCCAGCAATATCGCGCCAACTGAGCACGCCGCTGAGCGTTTGGTAACGCCAATTGGCACCGTCAATACTCAATGCTACTTTGTTGTGACTTTCGGCCACGGCTGCGAATGTTCCTTGAAAATACTTGATTGATTGCCAATTTTGTTGATCCAGAGCAGCTGCCGTCCATGTGATGCCATCAAAACTCACAAAAGCACTGTTAGCCAATGCATAACCACCCTCAATTGCTACAAATCTATCATTGCCGTAGGCAATGGATTTGCAGCCGCCTACAAATGATCCCAATGTCCATGCAGTGCCGTTGGTGCTGTAGGCAGTTTGAGCTACGGAAGAATCTGATTGGCTAACTGCAACAAATTTACCTTTGCCGTAGGCAATGTCTATCCAATCGGCTCCCTCAGGCAATACACTCGGAGTCCAGGTAATTGTATCTGTGCTGGTCACAATGTTGACCCCTGCGGAAATGGCCACCCATGTTCCGCCACCATAGACTACTGAATTGTAAGGGTTTACTGTTGCAGTGATGCTGTTCCACACAATGCCATCATTGCTACTGGCCATAGCTCCATTGGAAGCCACAGCTACAAATATACCATTGCCATAGGCCACTTTGATCCAAGGATTTGTTCCTGGAAGCAAAGTGGAAGACCATGTGGTACCGTTACTGCTGTATCCTGCAGCATTAGATCCCGATGGAGATGTGCCGTTGGACACTGCCACCCACAGACCGTCACCGTAGGTGATACTGACCCAATCTTGTGCCGAAGGCAACACCACTGGCACAACAGCGTATCCTGGTGAACTAAAAGTGATTCTTGCTTCAATAGCATAGGCTGTGGTGGTATCTAACACTGCCTCTGTTACAGTGCCCGGGCGGAAATTGTTCCATCCCAAGTGATGCATGATCATGGCACCCACACCGTTGATCAACAGCACTGTCACACCAGCTGGTGTAAGAGACACAGTAATCTGTGTGGCGTTGACAATGGTTCTAACATAGTACAGTTGATACTGTTGTAAATTTCCTGCAAATGTACCTGAGAATATAATAGGATCGTTAACGTTAAGATATTCTGTTGTGCCAACAGTGACTCTGTTGCCAGTGGAAGAGGTGGCTATTACCGGTTGTTGTGGTTTGAACTCACTGGCAATCCAAGCTGTTTTGCTGACGTCATCAAATTCTGCAATATATCCATATTGTCCTGCACCAGTGCCGCTGTCAATGATCAATCTTAGTGACCTATAGGCACTGGCTTCACCGTCGTCTGATGCCGCAATCAATATGGTCTCAGCAGTGCCTGACTGTGCGGTGTTTCTAGCTGTGGTATAGCCGCCTCCGCCTGATCCACTGGAATCTCCAGGATCTGTAATACGCACTTCATACACAGCACCATCTCTAAATTCATCTATAGTGGCTGCGCCGTTCAATCCAGCGCCGGCAACAGTGAGTGTGGCAGTGGTGTATTCGTTGCCCGCATGGCTGTAAAACAACTTGCGTACTTCACCGCTGGCAGCAAATGCCGTTGACACTGTGGCGTCATAATAGCGATTCAATACTGTGGCTGTGATAGGTATTTCGTCAGCATCAAATCCTTCGGCCACAGCTCCAAATGTTCCGTAAGAACAGTTGCCGTTGGTAGCACGGATTTTCCCTCCATTGGTTGACAAATAACCAATGTGATTGTAATAGGTAAACACCGACACCGCTTCAGTCTTGCCTGTGCCGTTGATCCAAAGTCCAATGCCATCACTCAAAATCTGTGTGAAATCGTTGCTGACAATGGTTTGATTTCCGCCGTCGTGTAAATCGCCGTCAATTTTCAACCCCACACAGGCAGTGCCAAAAGTAGTGACGTTTTGAATATACGGTGATTTGGATCCTACCCAAGCTGTGCTGTCTGTGGGACCATATCCGGGATCAAGGCTGGCATAGGCGCCTGCAGTTGGACGTCGAGTTAAATTTGTGTTCAATGCACCGAGCTCACCTTCAAGACCCATCAGTGTACAGTTGCGAAGGCCGGTGCCGTCATTCATCAAAAACATGTTGGACAGTTTGTTTTCGGTGCCCAGCTTCAAGTGATAGAAATAATTGCCAACCAATGTGCTTTGGTAATTGCCGGGATAGCGTAAATCATAAGCTACTGCTGTGACAATTCTAATTATGTCTGGCACAAATCGTGCTGGCTGTGAGTATGCAGACAATAAAAAATTAATGTATTGCGGAAACTCATTTTCAAAAAATGCTGTGTTGTTGGTCAATTGTGTAGCTGCTGCCAACACACTGACATTGACCGACGCAGTGTTGGTACCGATCAATGCAGACACTGTGCCGGTGGCCAATCTGCTACGAATCTGTGCCAACAATATTCGTGCTGCTGTGACTTGTGTGCTTGTGCCTGCGGTGCCAGAAACACTTTGCGGTTCAGTTCCATACAACGTTGACCCATAGGCTGGGTTGGACACAATGTCTGTGCCAATAGGTTGAGCCTTAATAATAAATTCTATGATGTAATTTAAATAATCTATCACTGATAACAGTGCAGCTATGTCCCCAGCAGGTAGATCTGTGTTGTTGGCCTGCATCACAGTGCCGCGCAATTCATCACCTACCACTGCCACAAATGCTGGCACACGCAATGGCAAAATTTCGTTGTACATGCCATTTTTTACAAACACTGTGGCCGGGCCTGTGATATTTTCCAGCGCATATCTCACTGTTCTATAGGGTGCATTTTGACTGGTGCCTGTGAATCTAGTGTCCTCACCGTCTAAAGAAACAAAATACACCTTGGCTGTGGAATTGAACGCTTTGTAGTCCACTTCGCCGCTGCTAGACTGCAACACTGTGCCTTCGCTACCCACAGCAACACTTTTGTCTCCAATGGTACTGCCGTCCTGTTTGAGTCCAAAACTTTTGATATCACCCACATAGGTCAGCACATTGTTGACATCAGAGTAGGTGTATTTTTCCCAATAGCCTGCAGCATAATTGCCACTTGGACTGTTGTCATCATAGCTGAGATGTTTGCCAATGCATCGATAGGCACCAGATCTGTACAACACCAAATCGCCAATCACATAGGTTCTAAATTCAACCCAACTGCCTTGCCACTTTGATCCGCTGATAGTGAGTTCCCAATCATCGGTATTGATACTGGATCCATCGTCAATAAAATCAGTGTCAGTGATGGCCACATCACGTTTGGCTGTAAACAACTGGCCTTGTCTTCTAACCACATCTCCAATGAGATAACTGGTCGAACCAGTCCATTCACCACGAATACGTGTGTTGACAAATAACAAATTCCAATAGCTGTTGTTGGTGTCTGTTGGCGCTTGATTGATGTGAGTACTGACTGCGGTGAACAGATATCCGCCGTACTTGACTATGTCACCAGGTTGATATACCAGTGAGTTGATCCATTCCACTTCATATTCTGTGCCCGGACAGTAGATGCTCCAGTCAGATGGGTCAAAATACTGTCCGCTGTTGACTGAGTTGGATACTGTGGCCTTGTAGAGATAGCTGCCATATTTGACCACATCGTTGATTCGATACTGCTGTGCCTGAGACCATTCGCCCACATACTCAACTCCGTCATGCTGTATGACCCACTTGGCTAGATCATCTTCCAGTCCCAACACAGTTGTGGCTGCAGACATGTGTTGTTCGATACAGCGATAAACAATACCGCCGTATTTGACCACATCGTATTCGTAGTAAATTTTGTCAACTATCCAATCGCCTTGCCAATTTAAATTGTAATAGACAATTTCCCACTTGGCTAAATCCCCTTTGAGTCCTATCAGCACATTGCTGCTTGAAACATGAGCCAATATGCATCTGTACACAGTGCCGCTGTTGATCACAATGTCACCCAAATTGTAAATTTTACTAGCAGCCCAGTCACGTGTCCACTGTTCAGATTGATTGTAGATGATCCAATAACTGTCGTCCACATAGTTGCCAACAAAACCGCTTTCGGTGGCAGCAGAAGTGTGTTCTTCAACGCAAAGATAAACCACTGCACCCTGTTTTACCAAGGCGCCGCGAGTATAGTAGGTGTTCTCAGTCCAAGGACCTTGCCAACTGACACTTTCTACCATCACTACCCATCGAGGTTCTATAGACGGCGGAATTTCATTGTTGAGAAAATTTAAATCTTGATAAAAATCTGCGCTGGCCACATGTGGTGCCACGCACACGTAGATGTATGCACCCAGTCGAACCACGTCATCGTTGTAGTATTCTGTGTTGGCTGTCCACGAGCCTCTCCAGTTGTACTTTAATCGTTTAAGTTTAAACTCAGCCATAATTGTTGTTAACCTTCAGAATCTAAATTGTTGTAAGTGTGACCGGTATTGATTTTGACCACCAGTTCACCTTCGTCGTTGACATAATAAAACAGTGCTCGATCATCCCATCTGTATTGTGCAAAACGCAAGTTGTCAAACACTGCGTTATGATTGAGGTCGACACCTTCATAGAAATCTACTCCGGTTTCAAAATCATTGTAGTTGCCCTCAGGAGCACCAGGTGTGTTCAACTGTATGGAATCGTTGCCTTTGCTTTGATCGCTGCGTTCTAAAAATACACTGCCGTTGGCATTTTTTCTAAGTCCGTAAAAAAATCTTGGAGTATCGCCCAATGCACTTTGTGGATCTTGTCCTAGATAGTAGTTGTTATTTGACATAATTGATCCTTAAGATAATTCCACATAACTGATCACGGTGTCCACTGCGCCTGCTATGTCGGCCACAATACGCAGTCCTGACGTTTCAGGCAATATGAGTTTTTCACCATTGGTGATTATCTTCACCGCTGAGTTTGGTCCGATTGCTAGGCCTTTTACATAATATGCCGGAGTGCTGTCATCGCTGACCACAAACACATCCACAGTCACTGTGTCGTTTGCTGTGGCATTAGCTATGTTGCAACCTATTACAGTAGCTCTAAATCCCACAGGAATTTGCAACACATCTACTGGTGTTGTTCCTATACCTGCGTGGACTGCGTGTTTGAATGTTGTTGGCATTATTTTATCCTATTGTCAATGCAAATCTAATTGCAATGTCGTTGGCTGTTGTTTCTGATACAGCACCAATTGTACCTGCAGGACTTGACCACTGTAGGCCATCCCAGATTTCCATGGCCTTAGAATCTAGGTTGTATCTCATCATGCCTTCAACTGCATAAGAAGTAGGACGCTCGCCTGTTGTTCCCCGTGGTACAACAAAGGCGTTGGTACCTGAGATTTTAAAATAGCCACTGCCCTGTTGTGATAGTTGTGTAACGCTGTTGTTTGCCACATTGGTAATTGAGCTACCTCTAATGTGTAGATCTCCAATTACCAGGCTACCGGTTCCGCTAGGATCTATTACAAGATCTGTTCCGCCCGTTGTGGTAATTTCATTATTTTCTAAATGTATGTTACCGATATCAAATATACTTAGGCTTAGATTTGTGGCAAAAATACCCTGTGTATAAATTGCTTGCCATTTGTATGACGATGAACCTAGATCATATAAATTATCTGTTTCTGGAATTAGGCTGCTGCGTATGCTGGCGTTGATGGTAATTGTATCAGTTAGAGCATCACCGATGGTAAGATTGCCACCTATGGTAATATTACCAGTTGCAGTGATATTACCGTTTACCAGTAGATTACCTGTGATGTCTGTAGCACTTTGTATATCTACTTTGCCTGTACCGCTGGGATCTAATTCTAAATTGGCATTGGATGCTGTGGTAGAAATCTTGTTGCCGCTGAGTTCTATGTCGTTGACCACCAGTCTAGAATGATAGGCTGTGGCTTCACCGCCAGATGCAATAAAACTTATGGTTGGTAGATCACTGGAAATAGTGTTACCTGTGATGGTAAAATTGCCAACGTCCAGTTGATTTAGAATTTCAAGATCTGTAGTGCGGGCTGTGCCGACCACATCTAATTGGTATTGAGGAGTGGCCGTGTTGATACCGATGCGAGAGTTAACAACATCAAGATAAAGAAGGTTCGTCTCAAAGGCCAGATTGACTCCGTCACGAATCAGATTTGACTTTAAGAGCGGACCGGAAATACGACCAATAGCCATGTGCTCTCCTATATACCCGGTGTTTCACCGATAACCAAATTTTCAGCTTGCGCTCTCTGCTGGTTTACCACAGTCGAATCTTGCAGCAAATTGGTCGTTGGCTGCAATTACAAGTATTTAGTTCAATTGACTAATTAGCCGAAGATGAGAGTATAAACGTGACTGAGTTCTTCCATAATTGGGGCAGTAATAACAATACCGCCACCTGTGGCCACTTGCCAAATTGCGCCGTCAAAACATTCCAAATAGCCAATTGTGCTGTTCCAGCGAGTGGCTCCTGTTTCATAGGCAGTGCGTTCAGCAGTGGTTCCAAACGGAATTCTAAAGGCATTGGTATCGTTGATGGTTAGATAGCCTTGACCTGTATGCGTTAGAGTAAGCGCACCATTTGTTAGGTTGGTGATTGTATTTGCCTGTGTGCCTCCGGCTGATGGCTCAGTAAAAACTCTGCCTGTAAAGTCTGATGTAGTTGCTTGCCCCGCATCATTTGCCCACGTGAACGTTGTAAGATCTCCGGGGCCGCCTAAATTTGACCATTGCAGTCTTATTGGATAAAATTGTCCGGCTGTTAGAGCAACAGAAAAAGTTCCAACATGTGAAGTAAAGTAATTAGAGTAGGCGTTGGCGTTGACGTTAGTATACCCAGCTACGGCATAGTTGCCCAACCAAATGTATGCTTTCTCGTCGGCAAATATTGAGAATGTATATGTGGCAGTTGTTGGTGCTAGAAAGAATCCAGTGTACAAAAAACTAAAAGGAGTTAGGCTACCTGGACTTGTAAAATTGTCAACTCCTTGGATAACTCCTGCTGTCAGCACTGTGGTTTCAACTGGTGTTTTACCAGCAAACCATTGTGAATCTAGATCAGCGTTGCCTGCATATTTCAGTCTTGTCAGACCAATTGTTGACGTTTTCTTTATAGAAATATCATCTATTCTGACAACACCACTAGCAGAAGATACAATTAAATTATCGTTGCTTTGCAGTGTCGAAATAATATTGGTATTACTAACCTGTACCTGTTCGCTGATGAATAAATTTTGTGTAGTAACTGCATCGGCACCGTTCATGTCATAAAGGTGAAGGTCTCTCCATCTCTTAACTGCGGTACCTAAATCGTAGGTGTTTGTTAGTCCGGGCAAAATGCTTTGTGTAAAATCAGGAGCAATAGAAATTGTGTCTAAGGGGCTATCACCTATGATGAATTGTCCATCTAATCTAACATTGCCAGTTGATTGAATATTCCCAGTAACTGCTAGATTGCCGGCAATATCTGTGCTGGCTTGTATATCAACCTTGCCTGTGCCACTGGTATCCAATGTGATATCTGAGTTGGTGTCTAGCCCTCTAATTCGATTGTCTTTGATTTCAAATTCAGGAGTTAATACTCTGCCGTACTGAACGTAAGCATCCACTCCGGTAGGTGAAATAATGATAGGACCCACAGTGGACGTCACAGAGCCGGAAGTGTTTAAAATTATGTTGTCTATGGTTGCAGCAGTGCCAGTTACCAGCATGTTTGTGCCGATTCTAGACGATCCAGTGATATCCAATGCTTCTGTAGGAGGATTGGTATTAATACCAATTCTTGCATTGTTGACATCTAGGTACAGCAGATCGGCATCTACTGGACCGTTTCTAAAAGTTAGGGGCGTGCCATTTCTAACAAGATTGTCTGACAGCAGCTTGCCGCTGATTCTACCAAGTTGTGCTACAAACGGTTCTGACATTGGCTCGCTCCAGTGATATTAGTCAGCGTAGCCAAAGTATATGGTTATATATTTGTCTAAAGGCACTGAACTGGTGAAAACAATATGAGTATTACCTGATCCAAGATAGTTGTTCACAAGATTGTAGTTGGTTGTGGAAATTTGAAATACGTTTTCCACAAATACCAAAATGTTGTTGTCACTGTTTGGTATTTTTGTCAAAGGACCAAATGTGGTTTCTACGTTATTGCCAGGGCCCAAGGTCTGCTTGGTAATGGCAGTGGCTCCTGGGGCTCTAACCACTTCCCACACTCCGTCAATGTATGCTTCAATGGAATTGGTGGAAGTGTTGTATCTCATAAATCCATTGGCAGCACCTGTGGTTCTAACTCCGCTGAGTTGTGGACGTTGTGCCGTAGTTCCTTTGGGCAATCTAAGTCCGCCAGTGAGCTGCATGACTGCACGACCAAAATGGTTGGTAAACAGTGATTGATCACTGGGACTGTACTTGCTCAGCGTTTTTTGTTTTAGGAATCTCATACTGGTAGTGCGCTCACTGTGATGCTTAATAGATTGCCCACACTGGCCGTAGCACGTATTTGATCGTTGCCGTATCCAGAGGCTCCTCTTAGCACAATTCGTTCATCGCTAAAAAACACAGTTTCGCCTGCAGGTACAATTAGATTTTTTACAATGGTATTGGTATCAGAACTTACTGAGCCTGCTGCCACTAAATTCAATGTAAGAGTACAACTATTAACAGTTTCGTCTGTTAGAGTTGGAGTACCTGTGTTGCAGACTATGATATTGGTAATAGCATTATCTTGAACTGATACAGCGCCGCCAACTGGGGCTCCTGTACTAGTGCTTGTAAACACTAGCGTATCTCCTGAAGTTGTTAGTCGTGTGCTGTATATCATTTTTATTATCTCTTAAAATATCATGCTGAAAACAAGAGCCTTGCTCTTGCTTATTAATTCGTCATTCTTGACAGTGTTTCTAAAATAAACTCCTGTACTGCCGGTACCAACTGATCCACCGTAGACTAGACTGGCGTTGGTAACAGCTGCCGGAGTTGCGCCGGGATTATCCAACTGCAGAGCATAGGTTATTTGAACTTTGCCGGTGCCATTGGTTTCTAATTTGATGTTGCCATTGGTGTTGACTGTTTGCAGCACTGTGGCATCGGGGATACCAGGAGCATCAGGTGTAGGGTCTTCTAGAAAGAAATTAATGCCTGCAAGCTGCACTCTGTTGCGGAAAAATTGCGCCACAATATTATCATCCACAGCCAATCCTATAACACTTTCTGTTGGTTGTGCAAAATAAGGTCCAATTGGAAACAGTCCGATAGCGATAGGATTACCAATGTCAAATGCTGCGGCTCTGGTATCTCCTCTTAGAATCTGGAAAGTAGGATTGGTTTGAATCGCATCATCTACGTATTTCTTGTTGGGTACATCGTCATCATCTGTGACCTGTAGTTCATAGGCAGTGGTGCCCAGCACTTTGATCACGCCAGTGCCTGTGCCTATCAATGTGAGATCTCCACTGTCTGTGTCAGCATTGGTAAGAATTTCTTTGACTCTCAGTCGACTAGAATTGTAGCCAGCTCCCTGTTTCAAATTCCAAGTGTCGTCATTGTCGTCCCACAAGAATGACACTGACTCCGCCGATCCTCGATCAACTTCGATGCCCGCATATCTCAGTGTGACACCGGCACCTGTTTCACCGTAGTTGACAACAATGATGTTGTCTTGCACTTGAAGATTTTCAACAGAGACGTTTAGTGTATCACCTTCAACAATCAAATTACCAGTGACGCGAGTGGTTCCAACACCAGCACCGGTATCCAGCGTGATAACAGCGCCTTCACCGGATTTGATATTGTAGTCACCACTTACTTGTACAAACTGTCCCATGTATGCTTCCTAGATTATAGAGCTGTTAGAACAATGTAGTCTGCAGATGAATCGTTTTCTAGAAACCAAGTGTAGCGATTGCCGCTGTAATCTGTGGCCACACGTTTGGTTAATTTAGCAATGGATACTAGATTTTGATCCAACGTTCCTGAGGTAGAACCTTGAATGCTGACTTCTCCTTCTGCTGCTGGAGTACCGCTGACCAAAGTACAGCTAGTGGTCACTGTTGGTGTTCCAATTCTAGCTATTCTGTATCTTTTTCCACCTACTTGTTTGATGATGATGCCATCTGATCTTAGTGATGTACCGTCATGAAATCTTACTGTGATACCTGTTGCTGTGAGTAGTGGGGTGTTGATAACATCTACACCATTTACATCTTTCTTTAATGGACGTCCCATTTGTTTCTCCTTGTGATTTTTTAGATCATACGCGGCGGGTTACCGCATAAGTCCGATTTTACGGCTCTTACTTTATGATACTTTATTTATCCGCGGCTCAACAGACTCATCAGTTCTAATTTTTCCACTGTGCTCAGCACTTGATTGATGGTATCAATTTCACGTTGTGCTTTTTCCAAGTAGCTGCGATTTTTGGTCTGTCTATACATGACCATTATTTTGCTGTGTTCCTGGATGTGTTGATCTATGATTTTTTCTATGTTGCGCACATCATGATCAAACATGGGGAATCGTCGACGCCATTCCGCGAATTGGAGTCTCAATAATACAAAATCATTTTCATCGTTCAACTGCATGTGATATTTAAGTCAAACAAAAAGGCTCCGAAGAGCCTTTTTGACTTGCTTACAGGTATATGTAAATCTAAAATTAGATAAAACTTACACCAGTAATTGTTACCTGACCTAGGTAGTCTGCTGCATTACCAAGAGATGAAGCAGTATTTGTTAACTCAACATAACCATATCTGGTCATGAAAGAAACAACTGGCTCAAATGTGCTTGGGTCTAGAACAACACCACTGCTCATCAATGGAATGTATGGGCAATAGAATGCTG
>Ga0209353_10000175_pt1 | contig 38527 bp, 61 predicted proteins | sample LauGreSpBDMM15SD_2_FD_187561 | JGI IMG/M metagenome (GOLD analysis project Ga0209353, IMG submission 187561) | Freshwater lake microbial communities from Lake Michigan, USA - Sp13.BD.MM15.SD (SPAdes) (version 2) | ecosystem: Environmental > Aquatic > Freshwater > Lake | place: Lake Michigan... | reverse complement strand
CCTCCGAGCTTAATCACCCAGCCTAACACCCCCCATTACAGCAATCTGCTGAGGAAACAGTTATGTCTGAAATAAAAGTATACGGCCTCGATAGCAGCCTCATTCATGACGCTGACCCGAAAGACGGCTTTGTCGTTGATGTTGTGAGATTCAGTGACTACATGGAGCTTGAAAAGAAGTATCAAGAATTGGCTGGCGAGAGCGTCGTGCTGAAGAGTGCAATCGAATTCTCCACCGCGCCTGATATGTGGGAAGAGCATGGCGACTTGCTGGAATACAAATATCTGGATTGGTACGTCGATGTGCTGAATAAGGCGCTGGATGGAACCCCTGCCACCACTCAGGCGCTTAACGAGATAAAGGCGAAAGGCCGAGTTGAGGCCGCTAACTTCATCGCTAATCACTTGCTCGCTGCGTTTGAGAGTGGATTTGTTGATAAGTCAGCGAAAGAAGTGGCTGACGTTGCTCGCATGATTCTTGGCTCAATTGAATTCATGCCAAATGCTCTGCCTGAAGATTTTACCAGTGAATACAGTGAGCAGGTTCTTGGTCGTATTGTCGCCAGCCTGAGGGTTAACAACTGATGAATAACATCGAAGAGCTAACCAGCAAAGCACGAATTGAGCGGCTTAAAAGTAAATTTGAAATAGCCAAGTCGTACGGCTCAGACCAGCTAACAGTGCCAATGCCTGATTTGGAAACACTGATAGCCCAACTGGAAGCGGCACAACTGGAACTGATTAAACCGTTGCCAATCGGTGAGCTTATTCAGCGGCTGGAAGGCCAGACCTATGAAAAATGGTTCAGTGAGTCAGATGTAAAAGACTTACGCGAACGCGCGCAGAAAGCAGAAGCAGCGTTATCAGCGGCAAACCAGCCTTGGCGTTCATTTGTCACCAATGATGATATTTCCGCACTCAATCGCTTTGCTGAATGTTGTGACGATCCCGAATCTGGAGGCCGCGACTTAGACAAAGATCAGGTTGAGCGGCTGGTGAGTATCGGTGCGCTGCGTAAAACCAAGCGCAACTACCATGAAACTACTGACTTTGGTGATTTTGTTATTTCAGCCGGTTTCACGGTAGAGGGGGAGCCAGCACCAGTCAAATACATCGTTATTTTGCAAAGAGCCTGGTGCAATGATAGTGGCTCAGGAATCAATTATCACTCTGACCTTATTGCGTTTGATAAGCGAGATAAGGCAATAAAGTACGGTTTTGAACTTCAAGATAGCGACGATTTTAATATTGGCGTACTCACAAATGGCGTTCTTACATCATTCGATTGGATGGCTAAACCACTTGCGGAAACCAAGGATTCTTTAGCAAGGATTGCCAATAGAATAGGTCTAGAGGGGAATGCAGATGCTGAGTAAAGAAGAGTTAGAGTTAATTATTCAGAGAAAGGGGCCGTCAGGCTGGATAGAGTGCCGCATAGCTAGTCGCGATATGGCTGAGGAGCTGCTATCACTGCGTGAGCAACTTGCAGAGTTGAAAGCTTTGCCGCCGTTTGCGTGGGGATTGGCAGATAAAGACGGGAATGCTTATTTAAGTGAGTGCTGTATTGGCGATGAGGGATGCATGATAGATGAGGCTGAAGGTTATAATTATGAACTTGAGCCAGAGCATCATATTCACGCCGTTCCGCTATTCACAGCGGCTAAGCCAGCGGATTCAGTAACACTTCCAGCGCCAGCAAATTATGAGGACTATGGCCCCATGATATCACTCGAAAAAACCATGGCGGCGCTAGCCTTGTGTGGTATTGAATACACAGTCAAAAAGTGAGGAGGTATGCTAATCGGCTTTGTTCTTCTCATTACCTCCTGTTTTAACGATAGTTGCAATGCCCTACCAGTTACCAAAGATATCTACCCCACTCAATCCGAATGCCTGGACATCTCAACACTGATTAAAGAGCGTAGGCCCGACGTTGTGCTCATGTGCAGCGAAGTGTATCGGTAGCAGATAAAAGAGAATAAATCATGGCTATGAACAAAAAAGAACTCGCTGACTTTGAAAGATTAAAGAGCGAGGCACAAGTCAACAGAGCACTAAGATGGTCTGATTATTGTGAATTAAAAGATGTTCCCCCGCCAGATTCTCAATCCCCTAGAATAGACAGAACTCAAGGTTACGCATTTAACGCTCATAACTCAGTTGTTACTCCAATGTGGTCTACGTCTATATCACACGGAACCATTGGTTCTAAAAATGGCAGCCAACGCGGTATAGCGCTTTATTCAACACGAAAAAAGGCACTTATGGCTTTGCGACGGGAGCTAGAGCGACTATTTGCTGAAAAGCTTGCGTACGTTGATAACGAAATACAGAAAGAATCCTCAATAGAAATTTAACCCCACCACGGACTCACAGAAACGGATTTCACTAAATCTGGAGATTCCCTATGCCTATTTCAATGCTCCCCGTCGAGCGTAAATTTCCGCTGCCCGCTGAATTAACGGGCCGAATCAATGACCTTATTCGCGAGTATGACGGTGAAATAGGTCTCTGTGAGGTGCTTGGCGTGCTGGAAATCGTCAAGTTTGGATTGCTTAACCAGAAATTGAACGAGGTGGCCTGATGGACGATATCAGCGAACTAATTCTAACTGTGGGCCGCGCACCGGATGACGGACGTGACCACAAAGACTGCTACCTGTGGGACATGAAAATAAAGCAGCAGCTACGAACCGGCGATAAATCAAAGAGACCGGTACCGAAGCAAGTTGTCCCGCCAACACCAGTTAAAACGGTGAAGTCAGTGAAATCGAAAGTGAGAAAGATAATGGAGGCGGCATGAAGCGACTCAAATTATCAACAGAGATACTGGTAGCGATAATCATCACCCTCTTCGCTATGTGCATGATTGTCTATGTTGTGGGTGATTCTGTGAAGGGGATTCATTGATGGATGATCTTAGTTTTGTAATTGCATACCTCGACTGGATACTACTTATAGTCGGCGGCGGTGTGGTTTTTTGGCTGCTGTGGGTAAAGGAGTGGTGATACGCGACTCCTGAAGAGAAACAAAACGCCCTCCTGTCAGCCGCCAAAAACTGTAACAACGAAATTAAAACCACCCTCGCCGCACTGCCGGCTAACACAAACAAAGACTCCATCACCCGCCCTATCATTCTTCGACATTACGAAAAGCTAAAGCCACTTGGCTACAAGCTGGCTTGGCTTCTTTTCGCCATTGGCGTGCTGAATGGTCAGTTTAAGTGGAATAGGTGATGGGGTTGATAAAGAGATAAGAGGCAAGCTATGAATGTCATGCTCTACAAGATGCTACATCGGTAGTAGCATGACATTAGCATTCCGTTTTACCAGCATAAAAATAGGCTTCCATGCCAATGATTTCCTGATAATAATTAAGATTGTGGAGTTGATTCCACGATTATATTAACTCTTTGGCTATCGAATGGTGTTCCATTCAAAAACGTCCTTACTATAACATAACCACTGGTATGCTCTTTAACTGACAGAACGCTTAATCCGTCTGTTGGTGAGCTTGCTGTGCCAGTAACAACATATGCCGCCTCAAACCCCATATCTAAAGAGAAATTAACCCGGTATTGACCAACACCAGTGCGCTCTACGTTTAGCACGCCAAATCGACCATAAATTGCACTATCTGGAATTAGTCCAACCCCTTGAACCCCATTAAAAGCAACAAGTACCTTTCTGGCGATATCTAAACCATTTACCTTTATCCGAACGCCCTTACCAGGAAGATACGCAGTGCCTATATCAATGTTGTTAGCGTTTGGATGGCGAAGCCTAATTGCTGCGCACTCAATCATAACAAACCCTGTTTCTTGATTCTCAGGTAGCGCCCCGCCGTTCTCTATCTCGAATGGATACGACGGAGTCCCTGGAGTTAGCTGAGTCACGCCTATCAGTGTTGAACGGATGCAAAATGTCATGTCAATTGGGGGTGTTGTGTTTCCTGCAAACGAATTGATACTAATACCATTAAATATCATTCCGGTGCCAGAAACTTTAAATTCACGAAATGTTGTTGCATCTGTTGCGTTACGCTTGCAGGAATCTTCTGAATAAAGATTGGTAAAGGTACATGTCGCACCAGAAACATCGATACCTCCCCCCAAGTTATTATCAATCGTAATTATTTCATAGACATTACTTACTGAGAACTTTGTTACTAGTCCATAATCTTTATTGAACATAAACAGAAGTTTAGAAAACTTGCTTACGTTAGTTGCTGATTTGGTCTCAATTGGAGGCTTACCAAAATTAGTGCATGTCAGATTAATAAAAGCGGCATGAACTACTGCACCGTCATGAACAATGGCTTGAGAGTTCGGGTAAGTGTCATAGTTTGAAGTGAATTTAATATTGTGGAATTGCGTGAAAACCGTGTTGGTGGCTGCCGAATAAAAAGCTGCCCCATTCACCTGGCATAGAATCAGTGTTTGATAGGAAGATTGCGTGCTACCAACTCCCATTAATCTAAACGAAGCTGACATAGGGATTGTTACTACAGTTTTAATACAATAACCTGCCTGCGAATACGGCAAGTGTATGTCTCCATAAGGATTGACATTAATTACCGCCTGAAATGCTGCCGAATCATCTGTGACCCCATCGGATTTAGCGCCATAATTTTGTGGCGTATTTACCGGCCATCCATCTAATAAACCCAGGTTAATATAGTTGCCATCAGGGGCTAACTCAGAGTTTACATGGGGGAATGTTCCGTTGTACGCATAATGAAATCCGTCAGTATATTTAACAACTTCCCGAGAGGAATTTAATGTAATCCCTTCGCCGAAATTACCCTGCTTGCGATAAAGTGAAGGTGAGTAGTCGCTAAATACACTGCCGCCATATGAGCTGCCAACTAGCTTATCACCGCCAGAAGACGCCAGCCTAATTGAAAACTGGTCAGGGTCATATTTCAAAACATTAGGAAAGTAAAATTGCTGCACCCCTGTGGAATCTTGAATAAGCATGGAGTGGCCTTCCACTGTGACAAATTTTGCCACCTTCCCATTATATGTAGGATACCCGCCTGCATTGGTTCGTATTGGTTGAGGCATTGGGACGTGACTCCCATCTTCATTTTCAAGATAAACCTGAATTTGATTTGATATGATGGTGGGGTCTGAATCTATTTTACCTATATAAATCATGCCATTGAAGACTGATGCAAATTTATTAGGCATCGTGAATAACTGTGATGGCATTGATACTACAACATTTGGCATGATTTCTGACATTGATGTTACCTCTTATTTTAACTAGAATTTAATTACGACATCAATAATGGAGCCGCAATGAATTTATTAATAGCATTCCCATTAGTGTGGGCACTGTGGGTTATCTTGTCATCAGTCCAGGATGCAATTTCCCAAATCAATCGCGAGAAGCTTGCAAAGAAGATGTCATCAAAGACTGAACCTTAGCTGCTTGCTGCTCGAATGCAGTGGTGCCTTTCTTGATGCTGTTCAATCTAAGCAGGGCATTCCTTACCAGCTTGCTTTCATATATCCTGGCAATACCCCCAAGCGATGCCGCCGTCATTGTACCGGCCCCGCCAGTTCCCATAACATCACCTATCAGCGCGGCGGGAGCAGCTAACTGGAATATCTCCTGCCCAGTTGGGGTTAATACTCCAGACTGTCCGGCCCTACGAGTATGATCTAAGTAAGATTTAAGTCCATCTACATAGGCCTTATCCTTTCCCTTAAACGCCACCCCTGTTTGTGTGACAAGCTTATCAAGCTGATTAAGGAATCTATCTGGGCTTCCACCTGATTTCTCCCAAGCTTTAGCAATAACACCTGCTCTCATTGCATCACGACCTTTGGTGTCGAGGGATGAGTATAGTGCCTTAACTTCGCTGGGCTTATTGCTGTATAGCATGTTATTTACAACCTCAGGCGTTAAATCTCCTTTTTGTAGAACAGATTTAAGCCGAGTATTTTTTATGTTCTGCGCCTCTCTGGCATAGATTGAGTTGGCCTGCCTCCACTTGTTAAGGGCCTCATTGCCAAGCTGTCCAGCCACGGAATCTTCTATATCTCCTGTCATTGCATGATATACACGTTGAACGGCGGCCTCCGACTGATTTGGCATTACCGGACGTTCTCCTTTAACATCCATTCTAAACTGAGTGCGTAACCGCTGAAGTTTGTCAAAGTCAGCACCAGAAGCCAGCTCATCCCGGTAGTTCTGCAACTTTTGGATTGTTTGGTTATCAGCCACTTTCCCAAGTTGGCTTAGTCGACTTATTTCATCATTAACCTGTGCCAATGCCTTTGCGGGCGTTACTGAAAACCCTTGCATCGCCTCATTGATTCCAGACAGGCGATCACCGGCGGCACTGCGCACTTTACTTGTTTGTCTCCTTAGGCTTGAAACCATTTCTTCTGGGCTATAGTCGCCAAACTTGCTTGAAAAATCCTCTACTAATTTTGATCTGGCTTGTTGCTGCTCCGCCCTTGGCGCTCCGGTACCGATAACCGGTATTTTCTCAGCCGCTGCCTGTGCTGATTTCCCTACAAATGTTTGAGGGGGAAGCACATCACTGGTCATGAGTGGCACGCCAGCCGATTCAGCAAATTCCTTTGCCACTGCCTGCTCACCAGATGGCACTCCTTTAATGCCTCTATATAATGCCCCGGCTGCAGTCTCAAGGCCCTTACCGAATCCACCAAAACTACCAGCAATGCCGACATCGATTGGATTTACATCTTCACCGCCTGCAGCCTGTACCGCGCCTTTTGTTGCCAGCTCCGTACCTGCTGCGCCAGCGATAGCTCTAGGTACCGTTGCAGCTCTTCCTGCTGGGGTGAATGCCAGTGCCTCGCCAATTCCGCTGGTTACATCTTGCGGAGATAGACCTGGTTTATTCAGTGCATAGCTACCAGATGGCAAGTCAACGATAGAGTTACCTTTCTCGTCCTGTCTAATCTTCGCGCCCATCTGTTGCAGTATTTGCTCTTGAGACTTATCTGAGCCAAATAGCTGAGCAAGCCCCATCTTGGCAGCATTCATTGACAACTCGTTAAGCTCAGGTGCATTCCCTACCGGCTGTAGCTGTTCCATTTGTGGAGTCATCTGATCAGACCCAGTAAAAGCCTCTTTTACAGCTGATAATCCTCTACTTATCAACCCGGACTCTTCTTGCTTAACTGGCTGTGATGGTTGCTGCTGATGGGGTATATTGAAATCCTCAGCTTTCGCCAGTCCACCAGAGATAGCCTTTTGCATTACCTGCTCTTTTGTCGCCCCTTCTGGCACACCTTGAATAACGGTGCCATTGGGTAATGTTACATTCATGGCAAATCCCCCCATGCAACTGTATTACCCTGCTGAGGCGCTGTAGGCTGTGGCGATGTTTTAGCGGGTGTTTGAGAGGGCTCTGTCTCCTGATAATTATATTGTTTCTTCACTGTGTTTAATTTTCCTTCCAGTGATTGCCTGATTTTATCCGCTGACCTCCTGAACTCAGGTTCACTCATTCTTGGGTTTAGCGCACCAACTGCTTCTGATAGTTTTTTACCTTCAGCATCAGAAAGGGCCCCCATTCCTTTTAGTGATGCCACCATTGGCAGGAATGTCTGGGCCTTGAATGTATCAAGCCTTGTCTCAAAGTTAGCAGCATCGCTTCCTGGAACTGTTGGGAACGCTGATTTTACGCCAACCGCCTTGCTCAGTCCGGGGGATTTTGTTATCTCATTAAGTGAATCCAACGCTGTAGCGAAAGTATCCACCGCCCCTTGCGCTGTAGCTTGCTTATCTGCTCTGGCCTGTTCAGCCTTGCCTCTTGCCTCTTGCTGCTTTACCTTTAGCTCTTCAAGCTTTGCAAGATTTGTCTCCCTGGCAATCTGCCGATCAAGTGTTTTGTCTTCAATTTCAGCTCGTTTAATTTCACGGTCAAGAGCGGCATTCTGCGAACTAATATTCTGCCCACGCAAAGTAATATCCTGTCCTCTACGCTGAACATCTAACCCTTCGCGCTGGATATCACGCTGAGACTGCTTATCTTCAATGTCATATTGTTTCTCTATAGGCATCGTGGCGAATCTAACAGCGCTGGTTAACTGGTCGAACTCTTCTGGCCGTTCTATCGCCGTTCGCATAGCCTCAATTGGGTCAACGCCAATGCTCTGTGCAACCTCAGCATTAGTCGACAGGACGCGAGCTATAGCCTCTGGATTTCCAGATTGTCTAGCCATTGTCAGCTGATTGGCGAAGTTATTCACAGCTATTTTTTGTTGTTCGTCTTTAATTCCTATACCATCCTGAATGGTTTTCATTTGCCCAGGATATTTAGCCACCAGAGCGTTAATCTCTTTCGGGTCATTAGAGGTATATGCCTTCTGGAAATCCTGGGCAAATAACGCCTGTTGTTGCTGTGCTCGTTGTTGTTGCTGCTGCGCCTGATCATTCTGGGCTATTTGTTGCCGCCCCAATGCATTCTGAGTTTCCATTAATGCTTCACGGCGAAAATCAGGGATCATGCCGTAGTAATCAATAGGTGCACCTAAGCCGCCGTTAGCCATTAGAACCCACCCCCACCAAACATATTAGCGAAAATTCCAGTAAATTTATTGACATCCTGAGATGCGCCTTGCGCCATACTATTGTTTGCACTCGCTGCAACTTGCCATGGGAGCGCTGCCTTCCCAGCTTTAATTTGGCCGAGCTGTTGTGTAAGTCCAGCCATTGTATTCCCTTGTCCAACGGCATAATTACCAAGAGCATTAGCAGATTGAGCCCCCATATTAGACAGACCAAGAAGCTGGTTATACATAGTCTGCTGCTGGTCTGTCATATCTGCCAGATAGTTCTGCCCAAGAGCTGGCGCAATTGATGCTAAAGCATTGTTTGTTGCTGATGAACCAAGTCCACCTGTCGCTTCTGCTGCGGCTAGTTGCTGCCCTCTAGCTTGCTGTGATAAATCAGAAAACTCACGGCTATTATAGTAATTGTTAAGCAAATCAGCTCTATCTAAAGGTTTTCCAGCCAGACTAGTTAATCCAGACAGGGCTGAATTACCAGCAGTTTCATATGGTTGCATCCAACCTACTGCGCTGTTGTAACCCTGCTGAGTTTGCTGCATAGCTTGCTGTTGAGCGCTCTCTTGTTGCTTGGCGGCCTTATTTGCGCCAATACCACCAAGAATTCCACTAATCGCACCGCCGGTACCACTAATTGCACCACCCATTCCTAACCTCCGGCTCTCGCCACATAATTACGAAATCAATAATATCACCAGAAATATCTTTCAACGCGACTACCTCTTTACCATGAAATCCCATTCGCTTTGCTAGATTTATCGCCCCAAAGCTATTTGGCAAAATAACAGCTCTTAATTTATAATGTCCTATTATATCAAGAATGGCATTTGTTGCCTCTCTACACTCCGACCTCCTTGCTTTATCCATTGCCATATGAAGATCAATGTATTCGCCTTGATTTACAAGAGCAAAAATACAGCATTCATCATAAACAACATATTCAGCACCTGGATCAACCCAGTCATTGACCCCCCAGACCCTCATTAATTTAGATCCTTCTTCATGATCAACGATTGACATCATATTCATGCCCCAATCAACCCATGAGAAAATAGAGCATCCTCTAAGGCCTTCATTCTTTGCCTTGTCTGAGTCAGCGTGAATGAAATTGATTGCATTTGAGCTTGCACATAAACAGAGTCAACAGCAAAAGTTGCGTCAGCATTGAAAGCGCCTTTATACTGAGTACCAGTTGATGCTGTCCATCCATTAACCCTTTCCCCAACTACTTTAATCCCTGATACTTTATAAGAGACTGATGCATTTGCAGATCCTCCTATTTGAAGCTTATCTGCCGATGGTATCGCAACGGAACCAATGATTAGCCCACCCCCTCCTGACTGAACAACCTGATCAGTGGTAGCTGATTTTGAAACGTAATCACCTTGAATTCCTGATACTGACCCTTGCAGAATAAGAATGTCATTCTCTGCCGTTGTTACCCTGACATCTAATAGAGATATTGCATCAGTATTAGACGTGATCCTAATTTCATGATTGGATACTGATACCTCTAAATCACCAATCCTAAGCTCGTGCCTATTAAGGATAATATCTTGCTCATCATTCCTTATCTGCGCATCATATGCACCGCTAGCGGCATCCTGAGCTTTGGAAGCGACAGCCTCAACATCATCACCTCTGTTTACCAAAGCCTCAACAAAAGGCATTGGTGACCCTGGAGGGAAGCTCACTGATTCAATCCTCCCACCCCTTAGTTCAATGCTATTGTTTAGGTTTTCATTAGCCATTAATCTAACCTCACACTACAGTTTTCGAGCGTTGCCGGAGTTGCACCAACCATCCTAATCTTAAACCCCATCTGCGTTCTAACCCTCCCAACTCTGCGCCATAGCGTCCGGCTCAACCACTTCCAAGGGGAATCATAGTTAACCAATTTCTCCATTCCATAATTTATTCCATCTTCAGTTACCGACACGAACACATGGGTTACTGAAGACGCCGCTCCGGTATTGGCATCTATCTCAAAATCAGAAACTATCGCATCCTTGGTTTGAAGCATTGGAGTGTATAAAATTAGCTCTTGGTCAATTCCGTATTGGCTTGATAGATTATCAGTAAGGGACCCGATCAGTGGTTCTTCTTTATCTGCCACAGTTATTTCAGCGCCCTCATTCATAAAATCAATTCCACGATAAACATTATTATCTGTTCCTGTTTTTAAAATGAACCACGCAGGCCCGATCTGTTGTGATGCTTCTGCATCATATGCAAGGGTGTGACTTGGCAAATGCACCAGGAGAACTTTATGATTCTTAAAGTATACCCGCTCACATATAGTTGATTTTAATTCTTCCGTTGTGTATTCGGAAAGAATAGTCTTTATGTGATAGGTGGCAATTTCAACAGCAGAACCACCCTGCGGACTCATCATGTACACTGAAGCTTGCCCACGAGCTGGGCTGGACACAAACCCGAAAGTGTCCATGTAATCACACACAGCAAACTGCCCAGCAACGCCATATCTAACCATGTAAGATGGCTGAGAGCGAAGAATGTTGTTGGCATCGCCAGTCAGGGCAAAAAATTCAATGGTAGCTGTGCCAAATAATAATATGTAATCACGCCACTCCCTTACCGCTAGTATCCCATCAGGCATTGATTCAGCTCGATATGCTGGAGCAATCAAGTCAGGTTTTGATTCATCTTCAAGCGAACTAACCCAGAATGTATCTGTTCCTTCCTGAGCAAACACATAGCGACCACGCAGTCGACATACATCACCAACATCACCCCAATCATATTGAGCATTTGTTTTTACTGACTCAGGTATATTTTGCACCCATTCAATGCGGCTAAAGTCCGTTGTGTTTCCGCCATTGGCATTAAAGGTGTAATTAATTGTCAATGTGGCCCCAGGGAACTTTATTCCTGAAACAGTGACGTTGGTAAGGTATGGGATTCCTGCTGATGGCTGCGTCTGTGATTTGCCCGGCCCCCAATCAGACTCAGAAAGACTAACCACCGACCCTATGGAGTTAGACCCATTAATTGGAGTGATATTTAACACCAAAGAGCCATTGGTTTGCGCAGCGGTTAACGTTAATTTGTCTCCATTACTATCATGCGTCCGCTGATCAATTATCTCGCTAGTTGCTGGGGTTGTTTCAGTTGCTGGCCAGTTTGAAAAGATAAGTACAGAATCCCCATCATCATTTGGTTCGTATCGATAAAGAGTTAAATATCCGTTTGCAGACACGGCCTGAGATGTGCGGGAGTGCGCCATAGAGACGCGAGCAGCTCCAGACACATCACCAATCTCAACTCCATCGAGATATAGCTTTCTACCCATGACCCTATATGGTGAATCCTTGACGGTATTCCAATGAACGCCGCGAGACAGACCGTTAGCATCTGCTTTCTTCTCTATTCCGGGGAACATGCGCAAATATCCATTTGCACCTTTAACCGGCTTTGGTACAGGAAGCATGTTAACCGGCAGCCTGTCCAGCCAATCCATGCTATAACGAGACTTCCCGTCTCCTTTTATTAATGGTAATTGTACGATTTGCCCCATAACAAAACCCCCAGATGAATATAGATACTAGTCTACATCATCTTGGGGTTTATTGACATGTCAAGAGTTTTACTTAACTAAAGATGCCGCATACTAAAACAAAAAGGGGCACTTAAGCCCCAGTTGTTAGTGATGGTTATTTATTTCTTCTTCGACTTCCCAGCCTTTGACATAGCAATTGCGATTGCTTGCTTCTGTGGCTTCCCGGCCTTCATCTCTGTTTTGATATTAGATGAAATAATCTTGGCCGAATTACCTTTCTTAAGTGACATTATAGTAGTACCTCCTGCCCTGATAATAACGTTGGTGTAATGGTGCCAGATGTCACAAGCCGGACAGTTGACCCGGCTGGGACATAGGCGGATATTATTTTCTTCTCTGTAAGATTTATTGTGGCTACCCCAACTGTTGCTGTGACACTAATTGCGGTTTCGATACTATCAACAGTAGATCCTGCCACCTGGATATCCACTCGAGAATTTGAAACCGTGGCGCTGTTTGCGCTTACTGCCATGTTGATGGTGTAGTAGACCATAGAATCGCGGGTGGCGCTTGGGATGAACGTGGCGTTGAATGGCCGCTCGGCAGCACCAACGTTACTCACTGACCGGAAGTTAAGGTTGAAGAACCCAGGTGTCCCAGCAGCATTCGTCCCGTAGTAGAACCTACTGCCAGCAGTGTCAACTCCATTCACCTTGGCGGCGTTATCAACAACGCCATCATTGGTGGTATCGTAGACTGACTTGAGCATATCGGCACCAACAGCGATACCAGCCAACTTATTCTTTTCTGCCGTGGTGTAGTCGTTGCTGGACAACCCAAATCCAACTGCCTTATCAACTTTCACATCAAGGGATGATTGAAGGTTTGTTGTGGCAGATATTGGTTGTGAGCCGGTATGGTTAGACCGAAGGAATGCATCCCCTGAGATATTCATCGGGTCATACGTGCTTTTATTCATGTTGCCAATCGGAACATCTTCATAAGTGCGCTGATTTATAACTAGGTATGGGCGGTTATTAGCCAAACTACCACGCAGGGTTACCGCTCCATTAGCACTATAAACATTCGTGGTAAAAATTTGCCCGGAAGCAACATCGATAGGTGAAGAATACCCGGCGAACACAATTACTTTATTGGCGTTATTAACCAATGAACCTACATTCTTTTTCCACACCACAACACCATTGCATATCAGCTCAAAAATAACGTTGGTCTGATTTGATGCTGGCAAAATAGTTGCAGAGAATAGACGCCTATTTGCTGTAGCTGTAATGACGTATGACGGGTTAGTTAATACATCCGCTGTAGATGACTCGAGAGTTAAATCGCTAGCGCTACCGTCCGTGTAGTTGCGATATGTTGGAAGCGGGGATGATGTGATATCAATCTTTTGCCATGTCGGAATATAAGTTCCCGGATTAAACAGGTTTGTGAAGAATATATTCTCTCCTCCGGAACTAATGGCATGTGCGCCGCCGAGCAGGTATGAGTTAGGTTGAGCAATCACAGATCCATCATTAGTTACTTTGACTCCGGTAGGGATCAGCTGATTATTGACGCTATCGAACTTAAGTAAATCATCTTCTGCAACCCCGGAAGCAACTTTTACCGCATTAACATTAAGGTTTGCCTGACCCCCAGAAACAGAGGTGAATGAAGCGTTCCCGCTCACATTGAGAGTATCGGCGAATCCGGCTGTGATGTTGTTGTTCTTTACAGTGATCTGTGTGCCAACTGCTGGCTCAGCAACAAGCTCATAACCGGTGCCGAAGCTATTAACCCGTAGAAACTGACCAGGAGTTAAAGTTACTGGCATATCGCCAAGGCCGGTTGACTTAACATTGCCAATAACGAACGTCGACCCATCGCCGAACTGCAGAGTTAAGTTACCGCTGGATAGACTACCACCCACCGGAAAAACTTTTCCTGACACGTACAAGCTAATCATATCGATGGTACATGCACGAGTGCGCAGTGATCCGCTATCGAAAATAGGGACGTTGTCCCCACCAGTAACTTGAGACACCAGGCTTAAATGCCTAATTTCCATGATTCACCTCAATTATTTGATTACCATCCTCGTCTTGCAACGTATGTGGCTCGACATAGAATCGGTTTCTTGTGCGGAATGGTTTATTCCCCTGGCCTACAGGCATGTCATTACGGCGTGCGAGAGATGGGACAAAAACTATACCTTTGCGGACAGCCATCTTTGCACTAAATGCTTCTGCTGCCAGTTCTGCTGTAATAGGTCGGTTATAGTCAGGGGATATCTGCATAGCAAGGCCAAGGGCTGCGCCATTAATCGCCCAGTCAGGCAGTCCGCATGAATCGTCTGGGCTTAGTGGTTCAGATCCAAACGCAAAGCCAATTTTTATACCCTCGACATCCCACTCGGCCATCATATCTTCAAGATCTTCAAGAGCATCAGCCATTGACTCTGGTTCAATTTGAGATAGCGTGGCACTGCTTGCGACGCCTATTTTTCTGAGGGCCTTTCTTACGATATCACCCTTCGTCTTTGCCATCGCGATCACCTTTGGATTTTTGCGCTTTCTTTTGTTTGCCTTCAGCCGCAATAGGATGAAGCCGCCAGCCATCAGCAAGATGCTTCTCCACATCCGCTTCTTCTACGACGACATAATCAAGCCATTGACCCCATATCTCTACCTGCCCACCATCTTTATAAAGAGTTCGCATGTAATTCCCTCATATTAAAAAGGAGGCCGAAGCCCCCTTTATTTTATAGCTATGCAAATTATTACGCCACGCCGTAGAACTGACCGGCCATCATTGGATTGAGGATTGCGAATGCTGGCAGGATATCGAAACGCATATACTGCTTGTTGGCGTCACCATTTGAGTATTTATGAACTCGAATGGACAGACCAGCCTTATTCGCGCTCATCACGGCAGAGTCAAGTGAGTGCAATTTAGGTAGTTCTACCGTACCCATTGCGATGGCCTTTTCATTATAGAACAGGCCAGGTCGAGCGGTAGTGATAGTGGTACCCTTTACAGTTACCGCCATGCCAGCAGTGATAGCAGCCGATACAGTATTGTACTGAGGGTTAGTGGCATCAATTATTGCAGCGCCAGATACAACTACTGACATGGTTGTACCGGTGCTGGTTACGTCATTGATAACAGTTGCGGTGAACTTGATGGGCCCGGCGTTGTTATTCAGGATCTGCTTGTTTTGCTGGTTAAGCCAGTAAGTGGTTGCAAACTCCAGCTGATCACCAGCTTTCAGTGTTGCGCCGTTGGTTACGCCAGCCAGAACGATGGTCATCTGATAGGTATCTTTAGCTGCCAGATAATCAATTGTCGGAGTTGCTGAAACAGTAATGCCAGCAGCGCCAGCCAGGGTTCCAGAGGTGCGAGATGGCAATGCGTTGGACATGATTGCCCGGACGCCACCAAAGTTTGATGCAATTTGAGCATCTTCCCATGCAGTACGAACCAGTTGATCAACAGTGCCAATGCTTGACTGACGGTCAGCAAGGTTCTGTGCCGCCCATGGGTTCATCACTGCGTAGTTAGTACCAGTCACGCCAATATCTTTTAGCATTGAACCGGCTTGTGCAACATCACCCCATTTAGTGATTGGCGTATTGAAGTCACCGAGAGATAGTGCCCCATTCGCCTGAATGAATCGGCCCAGCTCCAACTCAAGAGCTGTAACCAACTGCTCTGATACCGGCTTAAGGATTTCTTCCAACTGGTTCAATTGGATTGCTTGCTCAAGCGATGTCCACTCTACAGCTACAGTTGCATAGTTAGTAATCTTCGCGGCAATCTTACCTGAGATCAGCCCATTCTTGTTGGATGCAGAAATGTCACCGCCCGGCGTGCGCAAAGTGCTGTATTGATGAGGGCGTTTAATCCAAACGGTGTCCCCGGTGTTGGGATTAATTTCACCCTGGATAAGTTGGCGGTCAACAGTGTTCAGAAGTACACAATCGCTCATGAACATAGGGGCAAACTTTTTCAGTACAATCTGACTTACGTTGGATGATAAGTTATTAGCCATAGTAAAAAACTCTCCGATGAATTATTTAAATACTGCGTCAGGCAGCACTTTTGATAGAGCTATATCTGCTGAGGTTCGGCGCTGCACACCACCTTGAGATTTGATATCAGGGGTGATGGTTGCTGCTTTCTTGCCTTTTGGTAGCGCCTTTGCTTTTGTCTCAATTCGTTCAAGAAGCCGACCTAACGCGATGGGGTCTTTCGCATTAGCTAATTCGTTACGAAGCTGAGCGCTGCGGCCAAGTGCCATGACAACTAAAGTAGGATTGCTTGAGTAGTCGATAATTGCGTTTTGATACCTGACGGGGATCTCATCAATTACCGCTTGCTCAGCAAGATGATAGTCCTTGAACTTAACATCTCGCTTTGCATCCGTATACTTAGCTAGCTTATCATTGTGCAACTTGACGTATTCTTCTTGCTGCGCTTCTTGCTGTTTCTTAACGCCTTCAACCTGAAGCTTCTTGTCGTTCCATTCACGCCATTTTGTTTTAAAATCTTCTTCATCGTAATCTACTGACTCCATAGTAGGCTCTGGCGGCAGATCAAGAGATACTGGTTGCGCTACTGCTGTAGAGGCATGACGCAATTCACGCAGCTCTTTTTCTTTCTGCTTGATTACGCTTCGAAGATTCTTAACTAATGCCGGGTCTTTCTCTTCAGCGCTGGTAAGCGACTCCAGCTTTTCGTCACCAAAATAGAACTCGTCCTCTCCATCTTCAACTTCGTCAACTTCGCCATTCTGTTCGTCAGATTCGCTATTTGAATCATCAGTAACATCAAGTTCAATTGCATCGCTTCCGATAGACTGCTCAGGAGATACTTCTTCCCACGCATCGCCCAACCCTGAAACTGGTTTTTGTTCAGTCTCTTGCCCTGGCTGCCCTACTTCATTCTGGATGACATCGTTTTCTGCTTGTTCCATTTAAAACCCCTATTTACTCAGTGATTAGCTCCACCGGAGAGCATTCTTATATTAGCCCTTTTCACTAACAATTAGCAAATTTGACCAACAGATTTAATTGACATCCAAAAAATTACATTGGAGGGATGTTTTGCTGGTTATTCTGCTGGAACTGCTGCGCGCCATTTAATATCTCCTGGGCATTAGCTCTGGAGTTGTCCTGTTCCTGCTGGAAGAAATCACCCAGGAGGCGCAGGGCATCCATAATACTTTGCTTATCAATATTTCTCGCCTCGACAATTGTCTTAACTGTCTGGGCTTGTTTAAGGTTGGCGTCCTGAGATGCAGAGAATGCCTTGACCTGTTGCGCTTGCATATCAGTCTGTGCCTTGAGTAAGTCAGCTTGCCCGGTAAGTAGAACCCCTTGCGCTTGCATTGCAGCTGGGTCTGGCTGTTGCTGTTGAGCTTGCTGTGCCTGGGAAACCATCTGTTCTTCTTCTGGCGTCTTAGGCTTAGTGACACCTTGCAATAGCAACTGCTGCCGGTTGTAATCTTTGAGGTCGCTGATGCCTTCACCATCCATTGCGTCGATAATCATGCTCATGATGATTGAATAGTAAGGGTGTTGTGGTGGCAACGATTGCAGAATGGTCGTTAACTGGCGAATCGTGGCATCACGGCGTGAAGCGAATGATTGCCCAACATCGACAGTGACTTCATACTTACCAACGCTAAGATCATTAAGTGCGGTAGCCTCTCCGGTCTGCCGGTCAATAACTTCACCTGATAGCAGTATCATATCGTCAGAACCATCTTCATTCATGATCCGGACTTCTTTGTCTGAGCCGTAAATCTCTCTGGCCATAGACATCCAGATAACACCACACCGACGCATGGACTTGGCCATGTTATCCATGTAGATGAATGATTGCGTATCCAGGCGGTTAAATATCGAATCGACGGTATCAGTGGCAATGTTGCTTGGGATGCTATCAATGCCAGTGGAGCCGGTGATTTGCTGGATGGTTGCGCCAGTATATTGCAGCAATGCGGCCACGGCAGGAGACAATGGGGTTGGCTGGGTATATCCACTCACCGCAGCAGGAGAGACTATGTTGCCAGCCTGGTCGCGTAAACTTTCCATCGGTAGATATGCCGGACGCTTAGTGTTCCTTTCAGCCCAATGACGGGCAAGTGGGCCTGGTATCATATTAACATCAACAATCGGGATGTTATCCCCACCTGATTGAGTTGCATTATCTGCCACCATTGACACCATCAGATTTTCTAATCGCTGAGCATCCATCGCCTTGGCGGCGTGACCCTCAATGCGCTCCATGTTATCCACGAATGACCTACGCCCGTAGAATGGTACAAGAGGAATGTGCTCACCAACCATACGTTTCGGATCTTCAAGCCATTCGAATCCAGACATCAGCCCGCAGTAAACGCGACGCTTCTTAACCTCACGCTCGCCAAGGAAGATGAACGCGCCTGATTCCTCCAACTCATCTTTGATGTCTTTGATTTCATCCTCATCATAGATGGCCTTCTCACCGGTCAACGGGTTCTGATAGGCGAGAATCTTAACGTTCTCTATTTTAATTTCATAATAGCGTCCAACGTATACAGCGTCCGGAGTATTCCAGTCATATTGGCTGTTATCTGTATTGTGGTCGAGGCTCGCACACTCGGCATCAGGATAGGCTGCCCGAAATGCATCTGGTGTCATGGAAAACATTTCCATAGCCCACATAGCATCAGACCGGTCATATTGCTTTGCGTCCTGGTCGAAAAACACGCAGTTAGCCGGATCATATACTGGCATGAATGAAATACGTTTCTGCTCATTGGACGGATCCATTTCATCCTCGTAATCAGCAGATAAGCGCCAGCAACCCATTCCGCCGACAACGCCATCATCAAAGGCATTATCGCAAGCCTCACCACCACTAGTCTCTTCGTAGTCAGCGCGGAACTTACCGTTCATCTTCTCAGCTAACTCTTCCGAAGCCTGACCATCCTTTGGACGAAACTTGACGGTGATACGGTTTTTCCGGTATTCACTGATGATGCGATCGCACTCCCTAGCAACTTTATTCAGCTCAAATCGAGGGTATTTATCGAACCGGTCGGTACCAGTCTCAACATCTTTGAATGACCATCCAGCATTGGTACTTCCCTCCCACTGTGCCCCACGAACACGCACGAAGCGCTGGGCCTCAACTATCTGGCTGCGCATATCGTCAGTCTGCTCGTATGCCTTGGAAAAGTTACGCTTCGCCTTGTCGTGCCATTCTGCTAATTTTTCTTCTTTACTCGCCATTATCAGCCAACTCCGCAAGGTACGTTATAATTCGAGTAGTCTGGCTTCATTACCGGACTCCATTCAAGCATTGACATCATCAGGGCATCAGCCATGTTAGGTGACTTAATTTTCAGCTTAGACTTCATTTCATCTTTGGTCATTATCTGGAAGTAACCGTTGCCATTTGCCTTTCTTGGTATTCTACACAATTCTGCGCGTAATTTCGCCAGGCTCTTTATATCGCTTGACAGGCTAATCATGTCAGCAGGATCTACATACTCACCTTTATGCACTGCGCGATAAGTATTAAAGAATCGGTCAGCTAGGCGCTTGTAGAATTGCGCACGCTTATTCCTGAATACATCCTTATTGGTTCGCCAGCTCTTAGGGCTATCCACTTCATCTGACGGCTGATAAATGGCATCAGGGCTATCAGGTGATTCGCCACCCTTAAATTGGACAACATCGGTACGCTTTCCTTCCAGTGATTCTTTTATTTGCCTGCGCAGGCTGGCCCCTAGCCCGTCGCCATCCCAGGTAAATAAGTCGCACTGATTATCTATAGCCGCGTTTGACGCCCAGTCTGTAGCATCATTAACATCGCCATCTAGCTTCTCTTGCACATCAATGACAAGCGAGCCATGCCTGATTGATATGGCCTTTGCATCACCACCCATATCTGCCGGGTCATACGACAGCACCTTCATTCCTGACGGCTTCCAACCCAGTTTCTTATGTGCATCTATTGCAGCATCAAACCATTCAGGCTGAATAATTGAGTCTTCAACATCATCACTAAATTCACCATGCCATATCCAATCGAACTTTGATTGTGACATGTACCCGTTTTTTAATTTGGCCCGGTCTTTCTCAAGCTCTTCCCTTAGCGTTTTGTCACTTTCAAACCAAGGGTTATGTTCGTATCCAACCTTGATTATTAAATGGTGGTCGTCCTCGTAATATCCATCGCGCAATAATGAATCTTGGAATGGAATTATGAATGCCTGACTGGTTGGCCCTTCACTTGATTTTGGGTTGAACGTGAACCATAACTCAGCATCATCAATACCACGAAGCGTTGGGCCCATGACATCAAGAGACTCCTGGCTAATTGTTTCAGCCTCTTCAGTCCAAAACCTTTTGTACCCATAGAGTGATTTCATGTTCGTGAGGTTGGTATTGAGACCCCAGAACGAGAATACCGCACCATTGGCGTGGCGAATTTCACTCTGGCTCTCTATTGGCCTGAATCCATTGAATCCCAATCGACGTATCTCACCCTTTAAGCCTTTGAAAACTGACTCTTTAAGTGATTTCTGCACCTCACGGAAGCACATTACGCTGGAACCAAAATCATTCGCTTCGGCTGCTAGAATATCCATGGCAAATATGGATTTCATTCCCCCTCGTCCGCCATACGCTACCTTGTATTTCTTTTTCTTTATTAGCAGTGGTTCAAGTCGCTCGGCAATAAGTAAATCAGGATCGTCGTCGGTTTCCACGAATGAATCACCGCTACGAACCCACCGACGGATAACTTTAAGGCCCATATCAACAATACCGTAGACCGTCATTTTCTTTACGCCGGAACCATACATGCTAGTTGCCTCGGCCTCTAATCTGTCGAGTCTACTCGCTAGTTTCTTTGCCATTTATACCACCAGATAACAATGCTTCCAGTTTAGACACTCGCTCCATTAATTCAGTCGTTTCCTGAACGTCGATACCAATTTTGATGATGGATACAATCTGAGTTGCTATATCAGATGGAATTTCACCATTTGAAACGCCATTAATAATTGCGTCTATCTTCTCTACTGGACTTCCGTGACTAGGATAGACAAAGGTAATCATTGGAGCTGTTTGTTTTGGAATTGGATGGCACCTGACTAGCAGCTCTCTAATCATTGCCGATTGCATAGCCGCACCATCAGCCTTATCTGTCATAGCAAGCTCTACAACCTTATCGTAGAAGTCCTCTATGGTATGGCCCTTCCTCTCAAGGGCCTCTATCAAGAGCTTAAACTTATCCTTTCCGCGCCTTACTGTTGGCTGATGTTCTGATGTGAACTTTCTACCTCCGCGCGGTTTTTTCTGTTGATTTTCTGTCATAATTGTCTCGTATTTTTCTCGTATTTCGAGAATATTATCACAAAAAAGCCCGAGTTAACGGGCTGCTTTATTTTGGTTATTAAGGCTTGCTGAATGCCTGCACGAATAAGTGAGCTCCACCTACTGTGGTATGCAATACATCCAAGTCACCCAATGGTGCGAAGCCACCCACAACAGCAGCAGCCGCCAGTGCTGTGAAGGTTGCTCGGTCGGAGTGCTGTACAATCTTGTAATCAGTCGCAGCTGTTGCGCCACTAGCGATAACCTGGAAGAACTGAACCTTACCGCCCACCGTTTCCAGATCAGCGCGAACCGAACCGATAGGGGGTTTCGTTGCGATAGTCGCCTTAACCAGCGCGGTTACAGAGTCAGCGCTAGTACTCGTTACAACTTCATAAGTAGTTAATGCCATGATGTTTCCTTAACTAAATGCGGTCAGTTTGTTTTTAGCTAACTGAACAGCGCGATTTGCCACCACCACATAATCAATAGTGGCACCCTCAACCAGTTGTTGCCCAGCGTGAGCTGTCGCATCACCAATTGACATTTGCAGTAGCTGAAATTTTAGCGACGATAACCCTACAAACTCTTTAGCAATGGATACCGCAGCTACGTCATTATTAAACATGCTGAACAGTTGCAGAACCAGCGATTCGGAGTCTGCGATAGGGATTACTTCACTCATTTCTTCAATCCTCTGCGTTTAAATTGAGGGTAAGACCTTATGAATACCTTCTTCATTTTACACCTTTAATTGCTTCTATGTGAGAAACCATAAAATTGTTAACTTTACGAGATATCCATCCAGCGAGATATGCCAAGGGCTCTTGATTATCAAATCCAACTTTCACTCCAACCAGGTCTAGCACTCGCCATGCTGCATGAACGCATTCATGACAAAGCACCTCAGCATCGTAGCTATCTGGTGAATCGAAGCATATTGTCACCATTGATATTCCAGTTTTTGGGGATTCAATTACGCATACCTGTGCCTTGAAGTATTTATAAAGAAAATTATCACCGAATCTTTTATCGGCAGCCTTTGAATTAGAGCAAATAGCAATTGTGACGCCATACAAAGGCACCGTTACTTCGATAATCGGCTTTAACTTCTTCATCACTATTCCTCTTGATGTCTCTCTACATTATCGCAGGCACTCGTAAATGCCTGCTGCAATGTCAGCTACAGTCCATGATATGTAGCGATGGTGCCACCTTTCTCATTCATCACATAAAGTACATCACCACGGCTTAGCTGTGCGCCGTACGTGTATCCGCTGCCATCTTCGATATAAATCGTTCCGTCAGTACTGCTGTTTACATGCTTGGCTTCATGGATTTTCTCTCCACCATTGGAGTATCCAAATTTGACTGTCATCATTCTTCTATTCCTTCTCCTGGTCTATGTTGTTCGCGGCTTTGCGACTCCTCTCGGCGTTGCTACACCACTACTCGTCTTTCCGAGCCGCCAAGATAGGCCCAGTGAAACAGGCAATCACCTCCATCGAGAGAAGATATCTACTTAATCTTTCAAATACTCATCGGTATGGACATACAGTTCGCCGGTGAATAGTGTTGCGCTGCCTGCATCTACAACCACAGACGCATGAGGGTTTGCATTATCGTTTAGCCACTTAATTAATGGCTTAGCTGCATTTTCAAATGCGGATGAATCATAGGCAAAGGTAGATCTGTGTTCTTTTTCAAAGTTCACTTGTTTTTGGAGTGTTTCGTTCAATCCACCCATGTTGTACCACTGCCAGCACTTACCAAACTCACGGTTTAGCGAGTTATCACCAAGACTATCTATTACATTCAGGTCGGCTACTGAGCCTTCATGCTCAGGCTGATACCCTTCTTCGATTGCCGTCTTGATGTACTTAACCATTCCTGCGCGTGGCGGGTCTAACTGAATACTTTCGTCCAATTCTTTTCTGCCTTGAGTGGGGTTTTTAGAATATTGAGTCGACATATAGGTTACCTTCATGATGAGAATTTAATGTAAAAGAATGCCATGCCACATAGTCCGCTAATTATCAGACCGATGCATGTATTCCGGATTGACTTTATCGCTTCGTGAAGTGGCTTTTGCTCGGCCATAACCAGCTCGATACCCCTCACTCTTTCACTTACCATCTTGCCATTATCACGGATATCTGAGATATCTTTCGTATGCTGCTCTGACTTTGAGACTAGGACGCGAATTTCGGTAGTAAGCTGCCCTATATTTTCGGTGAGCTTATTTGTTGCACTCATCGACTCTCGGTGCATGACCCTTAGCTCCGACATCTCCGATCTTAGTCGCTGCTCTTCTGCCTGCATGGTGTAGTCTCCATAGCGCCCTAACTCCTATGATAATGGCTACTGTCCCCGCCATTAGAATTAGTGCTGCCATTGTATTTTGGTAAGGCACTGGCGATGGCCCCCAGAATTAAAAGTATTGCATCAGCCGATACCTGGATGTACTGATCATTCAAATAGAACCAGGTGTCAGTAGTTGGATAAAATATGTAGTCAAGTATCATAATAAACGTATCTATCATAAGCAGCAAATAAATCCAACAGGCTATCTTATCAATAACTGAAGTATTTCTCTGTGAGACGATATAAATAATCAATGAAAGGTACGAGAGGATGTAATGCAGGTAGATTATTTGTGACCCTATAGGCCATTTAAGCATGATGCTATTCAGGATGGCAGTCAGGAAGAAGTATGCAGCCACCGTAATGGCTGCCACTGACTTACGCTGAGCGAGTACCTGACTTACGGCCAGTGCGATTGCTAGCGACAGCAATAGGCTTGGGCTGTTTGCCAGATTTGGTATCATTTTTTGTGCTTCTCCCATTAAAGAAATCAGCGCCTTTCTTCGGGCCAGTTGCTCGTGCCATATAAATCTCCTATTTAGTGTTTGGTTATCATACCAGCACGAGTTGATTTATAAAACGCTTGCCATCGGTATTTGTCAGCTCTTAGCTCAGCCAGGCATTTTAATGTCTCTATATCTGACTGTAGTTCATCATCGCTGTTTTTACCGGAATCGCTTGCCTTGCACGGCTCAGTGAGTAAATCTGCTGATGGAATTGGCGGCGTCAATAGCGTCTTGCTTGGCGCGCACCCGGTTAGCGTCATAATTACAGACATTCCGATCAGGACTTTGCAAATACCTGACAACATCTCGGTTAATGACTTTGTATTTAGTCTCGGTGATAATTTTAACTCCTGCGGCCTTTGTCTCATTATTTGCGACATCAGTTTTAACCTCTTCTACAATGGAGATATCTTTTTTAATCTCAGATAGTTTTATTGAGTCGATATACCACCCATGAGAGAACCATCCGAATGAGTACATAGAAACAGCCAAAATCAATAACCAGATATATTTCATTTAGTCATGCTCTCCTGCACCACCAGCCTGGCCATCATAGCACCAAGGATAAGCGCCAGTGATATCCACCTGGGGATAACGTCAGATATAACTTCGTTAATCGCTTCAACCGCTGCTGCAATCGCTAGGATCTGCATTGAGGTTAGTTTGTGAGATTTCTTCCAGTTGCTTATGAGCTTAGGCATAGTTTCTTCTCAGCCTCTCTGCGGATTACCAGTCCAGGAAGGACTTTTCCACCTCCATATACCCAGCGCGGGAATTCATTACAGCCTTTTATAAATTCACCCTGCCTGAATAGTTTGAACATGGTCGATTTCTGCATCCTTCCACACCCAGCATTAAAGGTAATTGATACCGTGGTATCATACTGACCTTGCTTCATCTTGCGGCCATTGGCATACTTCTCAACGCAGTCTTGCGCTGACATGATATCTTTTACCCATCGCTCTGCTATCTCAGAATCTGAGTAAATTTTACTTGGGTCGATTTTCCCTGTGGTTGATCCAACGCCTACCGTAAGGACATTGGCTGGACAGTAGTAAGGATCTCGCCTACATGATTCGGAATTGCCAATCAATTCGAGTCCCTGCTTAGATACCTTTACCTGGTCAGTGTATTGCGTCGTGATAATCGCAATGATTGCGGTGACCGAGCACACTATCCCGGCTTTTTTCTTGCTCATATCAACCCCTGCTTTTATTTGTTTACATTAGCAGTATATTTCAATTTCTTGGTTATTAAAAACTCATGATGCTACCTCCTGAAAATGGGATCGCCTTTTCTCAAGCATCTTGGCTTTTTTGGTAAAGATGGTTTTAATGCGGATTAGATATGGAATGTCGAACTTGCGGGTTTTTTGGTTTGAATCTATTTCCTGAACCTTATCCAAGCCGTCACGCTCGATAAGCCCTATTCTGAAACCGGCTACGTTGCCGCTTAGGTGTCGATTGCAATAAACGCATTGGGATCCAGTGTTGTGAAGATTAAATCGGAGGTGTGGTGCTGCGCCGCGGCTTCGATAGTGACCACATTCCATCGTCCCGCCGTACTTCTGTTCTGGGTACCTGCCGCAACTTATGCAGGGGGTGCCTAAATATTTGAGCCTCACATACTTGTTAAATGCTGCTTGGGCCTCTGCCATTCGTTGAGGTTTGGTCTTTAACTTCTCCCTCCTGGCTTTCAATTCGTCTTTCTGTGTCTTAGCTAACTGCTTATCTGCTACTGATTTCTTCTTCTGCCTTCGCTCACGGTCTTTTCGGTATAAAAGTATGGCGTACTCTTCTCGATGCTCTGGACAGCACCACCACGTTTCTATGCGGTCAGGCTTGAACCTCGTTTTGCATACTTTGCAGTTACGATGATTCGGCAGCTTGTTTATCATCAGCTTCCTCCAACATTTCTATTGAAGCGTTTTCACGCTCGCATTGGTCGCAGGAATAAACTTCATCTGGCTTTAGCGGGGCCAGACAGAATGCGCATATTGATTGGGGAAGTTCAGGCATGGCTGCTCTCCCTGTCTTTCATCATCAGGAATACAATCATTGCCAGCCGTAGCGGACTCTCTGGATAATTTTTCCAGTCGCTATATTTATTTTCGCGCCAATCACTGGCAGTCCATGAGATGCCGTCATAATCAATGCCAATGCCATACTCAAGCATGATGGGATATGCATCGGCAGGTTTGTTGCAGGGATTGAATCCGCCCAGCCTCCCTGCGCCTCTTACGATAACATCGACATACGGCTCCTTAGTTAATCCCCGCCAGCCTGTTTCCTCGTCAAAAGGCTTCATGCCGAGATGAATTGCCACCGCCTTGTTAACCTCAAAATCACTCATTGTTGAATAGTTTTTCATCGCGCTCTCCTTACTCTGTCGAATTTGGCGCGCAGCAAAACGCATATGTGGTCATATGTGGGTATTTCGCTGGCGGGGGATTGGGGGTTTAGGCTTGGTTCGAGAGGTCTTGCGGAATATCAAGTTGTCTATGGCTATTAATGTCGGAGATTTTTGCATTATTATATTGGCTCCTTGTAAAATTCCCCTCGTAGATTTTTAGCGTATGAAGCATATGCTTGCCCCGCGTCTTCTGGGGAATTAAAGGTTCCTATTTGTTTCATTTTTCCATTAATCTTTATTCTTGCTCTCCACTTTCCTTTTCTCTCCATATAATCAACTCCGCGAAATCCTGTTTTTGACTTAACTGGAGCCCTTACATTGTGGTTGTTTTGTGCGCTTGTTGCTTCTCGTAGATTGATTAGCCGATTGTCGTTTCTTACCCCATTAATATGGTCTATAAACTCCTTGGGCCACTTACCATAAGACATTGCCCAAGCAACTCGATGAGAGAGAAACGTGTTACCTTTAATTGATATGCAGCTATAACCTCCGCGAATGAAGCATGGGTCAGTTCCAATTAAACGCTTATACGAGCAATGTTTTCTTTTAAATGAACCGGTTTCAGGGTCGTATATAAATCTAGAAATAAGAAATTCAGGGGTGATGTTTTCTCTTTTTTTATACGGATCTTTTTCTTCTTCGGGCTCTGTAAACTCGTAAATATAACTTCCTCGCTTCCCTTCCCGTATAAGCGCTTTGGATTTATATAAATTATTTAATGCAGTCCCAAGTGATGTAGTAGGAAGCCCCATCTCTTCGAATTTTATTGCATAAAAACTAAATTTCTCTTTTGGATACTTCTGTAATATCTTTATTAACTTATCCCGAATACTCTCAATTTTATTTCTCCTCATGCTGCCCTCCTGATTTGTACAGGAAAATCCAATAGGGCCATGTAAGTCCCATGCATATAGCCATTGCATATCCAGAGAAGGTTTCTTCACGGCCTTGAATGTCATGAGCCCATTCAGATACAACGCCAGCCATCCAGAAATAAGCTGCGACTAATATCAGAGTAATCATGCTGCCACCTCAGAAGTAGCTATAAAGTTGGTTGATAATGTTCTGGTCAGTCGTACGACCGAACAGGTGTTTTATTGCGGCGTTAACCATTGCGTTGTAGCAGCGTTCGAACTCATCAGGCTCCATGTTCGCGTAAGCCAAGCTCTTTGCCCTCACCTTTGTCTCGCCTTTGATGGTTGTCACGACGTCAAAAAATCCAGCCAGAATAGTCAGGTTCTTCCTGAATTCTTCTTTCTGGGTATATTCGTCTGTGAATTCATAACCGGCATTTTCCGCTGCCCAGTGAGCAAAGCAGAAGTTGAAGAAGGCGAACATCTTTCGGTGAAAAGCGGGGTTGCGAGTTAGCTTAATGTCGGCGGTGTACATCTCGCCGTTTTTGAACTTAGTTAACCTGGGTAAGTCATGATCGAATGCTGGAACAAAAACGCCACCGGCATTCTTGACCATTTCGATTTGCATTAAATATCTACCTGCTTGGGTGAGTTAGCCAAATTAACCATGCGAAGAATATCCAAGCGCATATGACACCGAAAAAAGAGCACCAATCACTGGTCATAGTGGCTTCTCCGGCGCGGATGGTAGTGGCATCCAGTGAGTTACAGTAATGGGATAAAACTCAATGCCGTAATTGTACTCGTACACCTGAGCAAACCAACCTGGGCCATTCGCATGGTATTTAATGTACTGCCCGACATGAAGCTCAACCCCAAAATCAGGAAGCGGCCAGATAAGTACAAAGTCATCATCTTCCGGCCTACAGTCACTGCACTTAATCCAACTACCAAGCGGGACTTGAGAGTTCAACTGTGGGGTGGTGTAGAGTGCCAACGTATCGCATCTCATTTCGCTGGCGTAATTACCGGCTGCAAAAATACTATTGAATAACTTTCCGGACACTTCATACCCCCACGGCTCAGCCCTCTTTGCAGCTAACGCGATGGCGGCAAGTGCTCGGATATCGGCGATATCATGACCAGAAATCATTTTTGCTCTAGCTAACTCTTCAAGTCTCTCTACAGTGAAACTATCTAACTCTTTCATGGCTTTACCTCAACGTTAATAAACCCGCCACAGCCACACTTTGGGCAGCATTTTCTCTTGGTGCCAGAAGACTCATCACTCATGACAACCCTCTCTAGCTTCAAGTGGTGATATCTGCATGCTACGCACATTACGGCTTCCGTTGTTTTCATTCACTCTCTCCCTTGATTCGAATACCGGCAGTGCGGAGGATTTTTTTGCAGTCGCTAATGGCGTTGTATGCCGACAGTGGGTCGTCATATTCATCTTGTGTTGGCAACTCCACCTCAATGCTTTCACGGCTGGCTTGCCATGCACACCACGCCAAATGGATGCCAAAAATTCGATAGCAGTTTCTCTCTGGCTGCCAATCAATATCTTCGCCATATAGCCCATGAACTTCTTCAAGCCATTTGTGAAACTCTTCCCGCGATTTAGTTATGTCCATCATGCTTTCACCTCTTCACGCTTGCGGCGCTCATGGAACCAGTCGTAAACATCACTGAGTTCTTTATCGATAATTTTAAATTCACGGTCGAAGTAAGCTTGAGCGTCTTTCTCTTCGTCAGGCGCAAATTCACCAGGGCCAAGTAGCGTGTTAAATATCCATGACATGGCAACCTTGTCGCCCTTTCCATGTTCTGCCTCAATGCAAGCAGCTTGCATGGCTAAAAGATTTTTACCGAAAAGCAGATTGATTTCTTTAATCCGCTTGCGTAGATATTCGTTTTCGTCTTGCACTTGTCCGATTGTCTTTTCCATCATGATTTCCTCTAATTGATTTACAGCAGCACTTCTGCATCACTGTCACGCTCATGTGATGCTAAATAGATATCCCACTCGCTGTAGTAAATTCCGTTGTACCTTGCACCTGAACAATCATCGATTTCATCAGCGCCAAAGCACTCTTCGTAAATTGCTTGAAAGGTGTTTTCAGGTAACTTGCTTAGGAATTTAATGCGGAGGGATTGCTCATGGCGTTCTTGCTGCTCTATCTGATGTTTTATGAATTCGCCTAAGGAGTTCATGATTTCCTCGTCATGTTCAGCTTAGCGCGCAGTTCAGCAATGTGATCCAGTGCCTTCTCGTTGCTAACCGGTATGTGAAGTTTGGGGATTTGCACTACCGGCGCGGGGATCGGCTCATCAGCTTCAATGCGTTTCGACATGTCAGCCAGCTCTTTGCCGCAACGCTTTCGTAAGTCTTGCTCAGATAATCCCTGCACTCGCTGTTGTGAATAAAGCTTTGTGACCATCCAGTAAGCCGGATTGCTGGGCCAAGGGAATGCTTCTGCGCTTCTGAACATGTCACGACGCTTGGCATAGTCCATCACCATGTCGTAAAGCTCATCTGCATCAGGCAGCCCTGCTACTTTCAGTGCGCCTTTCTTGCACCACGCTATGAATTGACCGGGTGACGGCCAGAATGGTGATTCACTAGCTCGGGCATGTTGCATACCAGCGGATAACTGCTCACGACTGCGAATACCGTTTTCAGCAAAGGCGGCAATCCACTGTCGCTTGGCAGCCACTTCATCAGCGGGATTTCGAAACGTGGTTGATACGGCAGCCGGGAATACCTGCTTCAAGTTTTTGAATAGCGCATCCACCATCTTTTCAGCTTCTGGATTCACCATCTTCACGGCTTCTGGCGCAGATCCAACCATGCGGGCCAGCGCCGAACTATCACGATTATCGATAATGCGAGTTAAGTTGCTCATATGAACTCTTCCTCCCACGCCTCGCGGTCATTCCAGTGAGTCTGGTTGTTGGCAACTTGAGTCTGCCGGCTGATCGGATACTTCGGTTTGAACAGGCCTTGATAGCTGTTGGCTATGCTGGCATCGATTACTGCTGATGGGTCGTGTCCCTCGTCAAAACATTCTTTCAGGAGGTTGAACGCTTTGGTAACGGTGAGCATCGACTTGATTGGTTTCTTCGATTGTGACCGGTAGCTAACCCATTCAATCCAAGATTGCTTGTTAAGCCATTCAGGGATTTCTACAGAGAGAGGATCGAACCCTTTAACTTTCCCCTTTGGGGGATTAAGGGGGTTAGTATTTATATTCTTGTTATTACCTTCTTGTTCATGATGCGCGCTTCTATGCTCGCTGATATGCGCGGCATCACCACTCAAAGCCACGCCGTTACTGGGTTTGTTATGCTCGCTGATATGCGCGGAGTTATGCGCGGGTAAATCGTCTATTTTTTCGGCATATTCGGCGTAATTTATGATGGTGATTAACGTCCCTTTTCGACGCTCTCCGACCACTGAAATCATTCCCTCTTTCTCGAAAAATGCCAGCATCCTTTCGACTGCATGACGACTTGTTGGAACTCCTTTCCTGTCGCACATCGCAAGCCCTAAATCGTCCGAGGTAACGACCAGTTGACCGGGTTGAAGATTCCATTGATGACCTTTGAAATTCGCTTTGAATGGCTTTCTAGCGGCATCCAGTAAAAGGTTATCCCACAGAGTCCGCAGGAAAACGTCTTTGGCCCAAGGTTTCTTCTTGATGCTTCGGTACAACGGGACATAACCAAGCTTCTGGTTCTCCATCCTGTTGCTCCTGCGCTCACGTTCGGCGCTTAAGTCATAGAATTTTGCTGTATTCATTTGGCCTCCATGCGCTCAAAATTAATTACCCATACCCATGGGTTAGCTTCCCAGCTTTCTTCGCCGTAGATGGACTGCCATAAGCTGCTGAAATACCCTTTTGCGGTTGGCCTGCCAGTCATATTATGGTCAGCAATGCAGTCATAATGGTCTTGAGATTCAGCCAGCCTATCAGCGTCGATACCTTCACTCATGGCATCCTGCTCACTGATATCATTCAACCGCTCGACACGAACGCCGGTGATCAGCAAGTTAATGCGGGACGCCCAGCGCGGCATGTGGATTGATGGACGCCATAAACCATCCTTGGGCCAGTCAGCCGGTGTAGTTGCTCGATAGGCCATATCGTGGCTAGTCTGGTCAATGTTGTAGCGTGCCCATGTCTCGCGAACCCATAACTGATCGCCGACCGCACCCAGCGGACAGGTATAACCTTCATCCTCATCAGCCACGCCAAACACATCCTTTCTTGCGGGTTGCAGATAACCGTCTTTGTCTATAACACCCGGCGTGTACCAGTGGGCCGTGAAGTCCATCGCTCCATGAATGGTTTGTGGGTGAAAGTGCTCGGACGGCTGAACCTTCATAATCCGGCGCGTCTGAGTCTTGCGACCACTGAGAATGGCGTTGACCATCTCCGAGTTGAATAAAATTGGCTTCTCGTTCATAATTACTCCTGTAGGTTACATATTGCATTGCTTTCGCCCAACAGTTTACGCTGATTGGGCTTTTTCTTGTCTCTAAATTGTTAAAGAGCGTAATTATTTACTTATGCTGCAACTTTCAATTTTACTTTCTTAGGCTTGACAGGCTTAAACTTCTTTTCTGCTATCAAACCCTTAAGCTGGTAATACCGCAACTCCGGAAGCTCTTCACCCCAGCGAGAAATAATCTGGGGGGTAACCCCAAGAACGCTTGCCAACTTACCTTTACCTCCGGCCATCATGGCCGCCTCTACAACTTTCATAAATACTCCTAGTTGGTGACCATGTGAGAAATAATAGCTCACATGATTTAATTAAACAATGGTTAATCTAAAATAATTCACTGGATAGAAATTAATTTAATAAATCGTGTTGACAGTGATTTAAACTAAGTATACATTTACCCAATCGAAACGAAACATCGATGCGGCAGACGGAACTACACGCCGCGCCAGTCAGGACGACAGGCTGCTTATTTAACAATTAGATTGCCCTGATACGAGGGCACCAAAGAGAAGTTGGCTTTGGCTTGGTGAGCGCACAGTGATGATGTGCAGCCTATGCGGTTACGGCGAGTAGCGGAAAATCCCCCGCCTAAGAGGTAAATGCAATTTCCACCGCCGAAAGATGTTAGCTCAATCCAGAAATTCATCACTGGACGCCAAGACCAAAGCCAATCACTGGAGACATACCATGAATTCGAGAGAGCGACGCACGGCTCGTTACAGAGCTAAATGTGCAGCAGAGGGTCGGTTAGAAAAGAACATCGCTATAGCTCTTACAGGCTGCACATCGAGGGTATACAAAGCAACGATGCCTGTACCGGTTCGCAGCAGTGAGCAGCCAAGCGCGGACAATATATGTTTACCTGAAGTCGCTAAGTTTGCAGCAGGCTTCCGCAAAGTTCGTGAAGATTGCTATCACGTTATTAAGTAGGCCCACCACATAGTTAAGGGGTAAGAGAATGGAAACTAAATTAGGCATAAAGGTCGATATTGACGTTAAGCGCATCAAGACGTGTATCAAAGTGAGAGATACATTTACCGCCGATGTGATTGATGCTGATGGGGAAGTTATTCGAACATTAGAAAGTGAATATGTCCCTGATTGCTTCCCTGGAAACCACTACGGCGATTATCTCGAGCTTGATATCGATATTGAAACAGGCCAAATACTGAACTGGAAGAAGCCTACGCAATCCGAATTAAGTCAGTTAGTGGGTGAAGGGAAAGAAGATTAACAAGGTCACTTAGGTGGCCTTTTTTATTGGCGGGTAAATGAGGAATGAATGATGCGAGTTGATAGCGAAGTTTTGAATGTTTTGAGTTGCGCGGAATGTGTTGGTAATAACCTTAAATTAACAGGTTCTTTAGATAGAAATTTATACACAAGAACCAATAAGGTGCTTGAAGCTGCTGGCGGCAAGTGGAATCGCAGTGTAAAGGCGCATGTGTTCGAAATTGACGCATCAGATCGCATTGAGCAAATTATTCTAACTGGCGATGTTGCTGTGCCAAAGGATGACTTTGAGTTTTTCCCTACTCCGCACGAAGTAGCTAATCGCATTGTCACACTAGCTGAAATTGAAGATGACATGCATGTTCTTGAACCAAGCGCTGGACGTGGTGCGCTAGTTATGGCCATTAAGGATTCTGCACGGGATGTTATGATTTCAACGTTTGAGTTAATGCCAGAAAACAACGAATACCTTAAAAATCTTGAACTTCCTCTTTGCGGCATTGGTGAGCCTACTGATTTCCTTTCAGTTAACCCATTCCCAGCTTATGACCGCGTGGTTATGAATCCTCCATTTGGTCGTCAGGCTGATATTAAACATGTTAACCACGCCTTTAAATTTTTAAGGGACGGCGGGAAGCTTGTTTCTGTAATGTCATCTTCAATAACCTTTCGAAGCAATAAATTAGCTACAGACTTTAGAGAATTTGTTGAATCTAAAGGCGGTTATATTGAAGAACTTCCAGTTGGATCATTTAAGAGTTCAGGAACGATGGTAAATACCGTGATTGTTGTCATCCCAAACCAGTGACCTTACCCCTGCCACTTACCTTTATTGGTGGCAGCAATAAGACCACTAGATGAGGTGATGTATGACAGATGAAATTAAAACAGGCGGCTCAGCGTTTCCGTGGTGCGGTGATTTGAATGATACGCCGCACATTGGGCTTGGTATGCAACTGCGCGATTACATGGCAGCTAAATACATGCAGGGTGTGAGCGCGAACCCTGAAAGATTGTACAGAAACGATGACTTGGCAGAAGAAGCCTACCAGATGGCAGACGCAATGATTAAGGCGAGAGGGTGAGATATGGGTGAATACAAAATTACGCGCTCAATTATCCATCAGTGTTATGCGCTATCAGTACCGCAGTCAGCAGGAATGAAACTCGCGGGTGTAGCTGAAATAATCCCGCTTTATAGCCTGCCGTACGAGCTAGCAGAAAAGCTTCGTGATGCGATTAATGGCGGTAATATCAGCAAGGACTACTGGATTGACCGGCTTAAAAATTACAAAGAATCATTTATTCCTCAGTTAACGAGAGAAATTAACGGTTTATCTGCTAAATAAAACACGAAGTAACTCCCCACCCCCACCAATCCCCAGAGTAAATAACTGACAACTGTCGGTATTTTGCTGTGGGCTAAACACAAGGAAATGAGCATGGCAGACGAAAACACCGGCTTGGTGGTTATCGACATTAAGCCAGAATCCTACCCGACCCTGTACGTCACGAACGGCCTTGATAAATACCTCAACCAGATTCGTCAGGCAGTTAATGAAGTCCCTGATGTATCGACTGCAAAAGGCCGAGCACGGATAGCATCACTTGCAGCCAGCGCATCACGCAGCAAGACAGCAATCGAAAAGCCGGGCCGTGAGTATCTTCGCCACCTAAAAGAGCAGCCGAAAATTATTGAGGCCGAACTTCGCCGCTTTGTCATTGAATGCGATGAAATACGCGACGAAACGCGCCGATCACTGACTGAGTGGGAAGCCGAACAGGACCGGTTAAAGCAGGAAGCTGAAGCCAAGAAGAAAGCTGAAGAGTTAGCGGCAGAAGTTGAAGTGGCCCACGAGATGGCCCTGCTGATGAATGACGCTTTCGACCGTGACGCCAAAGCGAAAGCTGATGAAGTTGAACGCCTGCGGAAAGCCCATGAAGAATTCATAGCCAATGAAGCAGCAGAGAAGGTAAGGCGTGAAGCTGAAATAGCGGCGCAGCAGGAACGTGAAACAGCAGCGCGGCGCGAGGCTGAGTTGAAGCTTCAGGCGGAATTAGCTGAGCGCGATAGATTGGGTGCAATTAAGCAAGCGGAAGAAGATAAACGACTAGCTGAAATTCGCCGCCAAGACGCAATAAATGAAGCTGAAGATAGAAAAGCCTTGGCACTTGTACAGGCCGAGCGCGAGAAGCAAGAGGCTATCGCAGCCGAGAAACTTAAAGCACAGCAGGAAGCTGAGCGAGTTCAGCGTGAAGCCAAGCAGAAAGAAGATGCTCGGTTGGCAGAAGAGAAGCGTGTTGCTGATGAAGCAGCCAAGCGCGCGGCTGACGTAGAACACCGTCGCGCTATCAACCGCCAAGCAGTAGCCGACTTAATTGCAAATGGATTGCCAGAAGATTGTGCACAGAAATGTGTAGCCGCTATCGCTAAGAACCTCATTTCCTCAGTTCGTATCACTTACTAATCAAACTTAAATTTCAGGAGCCACTCATGTACCAATTCGTACTAACTGGCGATGCCGTCATGGGTCGCTATTGCCAACACCAGCAAAAAGTTAAAAACGCCAATCCGTGGATCCGCTGGTTTCTCAGCATATTTCAACAGAAAGGTAATCCGCTATGACCAAGAAAGAACTCAAGTGGTGGCATAACCACTGGTTGGTTTGCGCGAAGTCTTGCCGCAAGGCAGGGAGTAGGCGCTCAGCAGCTAATTACCTATCCTGCGCAGCCGCCAAGCGTCGCATTTACCAAATGGATGCATTGGTATCAATTGAGCTTCAGGAGGCGGCATGACGCAGGACGAGCGATTTTACGCAGCACTCGAATCAGTTGCATGGACGCGACTGATAGCTGATCCGCGATTCACGGATGAAATGGCACAGATAGAAGCCAATGCAGATCATCGCACAAGTCAGCAGCAACAAAGAATTCAGGAGGCGCAACGTGGATTTGAATAAATTAGATGAGCCGTTCCCTGCCGCTGATATTGAGTGGCGAGTGCAGTCTTGCGGGATAACTAAAGATTCCAAACCATGGGCCATGGTGCTGGCGTATGTTACCAACCGGGCAATTATGAAGCGCCTCGATGATGTTTGTGGGAAAGCATTCTGGCGCAATGAGTTTCAGCCAGCTCCAGACAGCGGCGTTATGTGCGGCATATCCATCAAGGTTGAAGAAGAGTGGATCACTAAATGGGACGCAGCCGAGAACACGCAGGTTGAGGCGGTAAAAGGTGGCATGTCAGGGGCAATGAAGCGCGCGGCTGTCCAGTGGGGCATTGGTCGATATCTATATCAGCTTGAAGAGGGATTCGCTGAAGTTAGCATCGAAAAGAAATCTCGTTGGAATCGGGCAAAAACAAAAGAACAAAAAATTATCTACTGGCGGCCTCCTGCTTTACCAGATTGGGCATTGCCACCAAAACAAGAACCACAGCAACAACCACAGCAACAAAACAACGCCCACACGCTACAGCAAAGAACGCCAGATCAGTACCTTGCAGATTTTACCGGTTGGGCTATCTCGTGCACTGACCAAATAGCTTTAAAGGATGCCTATGACGGGCTATGCAAGCGACTAACACAACACCCTGAATTAGCTGACAAGGCCAACAAAGCATATCAAGACCAACTCTCAGACTTAAACAAGGCGGCGTAATGGGACACACAATAACCATCAAACTACAGAAACCGGCAAGGGAGTTTGCCGCTGGTGATTCCATAGGATTTGGAATCCGTGGCGGGGTTCGCTACTACGACAGGAAGTCGCAGAAAAACGAATTCACCAACTACCAGGCTGTGATTTTTGCCAAGGAAGGCAAGCAAGCGGAGTTTTACAGGGAGGTGCTCATGGAGGGCGCTATCGTTGAGGTGTTCGGGGAAAGCATCAAGGTCGATGTTTACGATGGTCAAAATGGACAGTCCATCACCCTTGAATTGAACAATGCCAGATTAGGGTTTATCGAAGCTGGCAATAAACAGGGAAAGCCGCAGCAGCAAGAATCAGGGAAGAGTTCAACTCCGCAAAATCAGCAGCAATGGGGGCAGCAACACGCGCAGGGACAGCAGCAGGCGACACACCAAAGCAGCGAACCACCAATGGACTTCGATGATGACATCCCCTTCTGACCAATAGCCACAGCAGGTAACCACCATGCAGCCAGAACAAATACTGGCCTGCCTCCGCGCCTATCCAGATGCATATATAACCTCATTCCACCGGTCAATTGGCAGTGTGGGGCGTGGGCGTTTGTCTGGTGGTGCAACTGGCGGGTGCACGTTGAATTATAAGGACTCATTCTACAAAGGGTTGGGTGAGGGATTCGAAACGGTATCGGTACACATTCCCCTGACGTATGTGCTCAACATGCGTCACTTGCTCACGGAAGAGCGCTGGGAGGTCAAAGAGATTTCAGCTAAAGGGATTATATACCGACTCAAGCCAGAGCATATGCCAGCCAGCCCCACGCCGTTCTGCTCGACTCAGGAAGAGTTGATAGCGCGGCGTCAAGAATGCCTGCGACTGCTTTCGGCAGCCTAATTAATAAAATAAGGGAAATATCGTGAAAGACATCATGATCGACATCGAGACATTAGGCACCACGTACGGCTGCGCGGTCTTATCTATCGGCGCTGTTCGATTTGACCGAAATACTGGTGAGATTGGCGATAAGTTTTACGCAAGTATGGGCCAGCAAGCTCAAAAGTATGGTCATGCTTCTCAATCAACCCTGGATTGGTGGGAACAGCAATCACCAGAGGCAAAAGAAGCCGCATTTAGTGGTACGGAAGATCCGGTGGCTGTAGCAAATACCTTGGCGAGCGGAATTGATAAAAATGACTTGGTTTGGGGGAATGGCTCAATCTTCGATATCACAATTCTTGAAAGCTGGTTTGCGTCAGTTAACGTTGCCGTACCGTGGAAATTTTGGAATGTCCGCGACGTAAGAACGGTTGTTGATTTATCACCACTGAACGTTAAAGACTTCGCCCGCGAAGGAATTCATCACAACGCGTTGGATGACGCAATCCATCAAGCAAAATATATCTCAGCAATGATTCAAAGCCTCCGAGCTTAATCACCCAGCCTAACACCCCCCATTACAGCAATCTGCTGAGGAAACAGTTATGTCTGAAATAAAAGTATACGGCCTCGATAGCAGCCTCATTCATGACGCTGACCCGAAAGACGG
>Ga0209353_10000174_pt1 | contig 38628 bp, 28 predicted proteins | sample LauGreSpBDMM15SD_2_FD_187561 | JGI IMG/M metagenome (GOLD analysis project Ga0209353, IMG submission 187561) | Freshwater lake microbial communities from Lake Michigan, USA - Sp13.BD.MM15.SD (SPAdes) (version 2) | ecosystem: Environmental > Aquatic > Freshwater > Lake | place: Lake Michigan... | reverse complement strand
CAAAGAAATCTACGAGTATGATTTTTTGAATGTAGTCGGATCGAATCGCGTGAAATTGCAATCCGCGTCGGGAATGGTCGCAGATTGGATGTGGTATTTCCAGAGAAATGACGCTTTTATTCGAAATGAATGGACCAATTATACAAATTGGCCATATAAGACGATTCCATCCAATGTCGTATTAGACACATCCAGCAATCTATACATTTCTGGCGATTACAGTTCAGCAAACAATCGACCAATCATGGAAACATTTGGTATATTATTTGGCGGTGATTATAGAGAAATCTCTATGCCTCGTGGGATATACGATTATGTTGAAAAATACACGCGAACACAAGGATTCGCGAAAGAGGGCCTTTATTGTTATAATTTTTGTTTAAACACGAGTCCATATGATTATCAGCCGTCAGGTGCAGTAAATACAAGTCGATTCAAAACGGTTGAATTTGAATTCACAACGTATACGCCACCCATTGATATAAGCGGGTCAACTGTGAATATTCAGTGCGACCCGAATGGTGTCCCCGTTTCAGTATCGTCCAAGCCCGCGTGGGCATTATACGTATACAATTATAATTTGCATGTATTTGAAGAACGATATAATGTATTATCATTTGTTGGTGGAAACTGCGCATTGATGTATGCGCGGTAATAATTTAACTCAAACTCTGTAGTTCAGTCGAAGCACTCTCGTAGGAGTTAATATTTAGTATGTTGTTTGGACTTTATTTATCGTGTTAAATATCATATTCTATTATATACACATTATACAATATAATATGGGAAAATGGAATAAGAATTGGGACAATAAATGCGATAATGATGAAGATATAACAGACGATCCCGAAATAAATGAGTTAAAGAAAAAGATGCGAAAAAAATGTAAGATCCGTCGTGATAATCCAAAACAGATTGTCGAATTTGAAGATATATATGAACGCCCTCAACCGTCCAACACAAGAGAAGGATTCTCTGCTACAGAAGACGCAAAAGTAGATCCCCCAAAAATAAAGGCGGCCTTAGGCAATTTGTCCAAGCAAGCAGAAGGCGTTGGTCAAGGAACCGCATCCGCGATCAACAAATTAAGTGCGGAACTATCAAATACGTTCGATAGTTTGAATGATCTTGGAGATTTAAATTTTAATCTTGAAGATTTGTTTAAGGATGCAGGGAATCCATTTGACGAATTTTCAGACGACACATTTGCGAAGGATTTTAAAGAGAACACAAAGGGTATCAAAGAAGCAGCAAATGAAGTATCAAGTTCGATGTTGTCCGTCTCGAAAATGTTAACAAACGTGTTCAAAAAGATAGGTTCCTATATACGCATGATTAAGATACAAATTATGTTATTGTTATTACGATCAAATCGTTATATTAAAACGCTTATAACAAACATAGCAAATGCATTGACTAGTAATACCGCAACAACTTCCGAAATTAATACGTTTCAAGAACAGACCCAAAAGTTTGTTACTATACTGATGACCTGGTTTTTTGTGTATAATTGGTATTATATTGTATTCTTCTTGGAAGATTCTGATAATGTTCGGTATACATTTAACACGGATGCGCTACAGGCTAGCAGCAAGGTATTGTATGGTATGTTTGGACCCGCGTTTCGGTCAATCGAATGGATAAATTACCTTATAATTGGCTTTGGTAAAAAAATAAAAGAATGGAAGATATTGAATGCATTTGTTATGTTTTTCCTATTCGTCATATTTTTTATTCTAGTTCACATGAATTTTCAGACCTCTATATTGACGAACTTTTTCAGTGCGATGAGTGGGAGATATAGCTTATCAATACTTACATTGTTTACTATTATAGTCGTTGCTATTTACAGTTTATCATTCTTATTTGGATCATCTATCAATAACAATCTATCAATACAATCGTGGATTGCGAATGCTGCGACCGGTGGAGTTTTTTCGATGTGTTTTTTCATAGTATTGACTATCTTATTTTTTATAATGTATGTAATTTGGGCATCTGCTGTAAATATTCCACTTGGTATATTATTGGTATCAACATATTTTGTGATATATTCATTTATGGGCGTTTTTGTATACGAAGGGTTTAATTGTTTTAATATTATTGCTGGTATTAATGATACAATTGATACTATTAAGCCAGATTTGGAGCTGGAGGCATGTAAACCCGAGTTTGAATGGTCAAAGATACCAAGATATATCTACGATTGGACATCTAGAATGATAACATATGCGTCCGTTAACATGTTCGAGATTATAATTATATTAACATTACTTGGTGGAATTGGAGTATACCGCAAACAATGGACCACTGCCGCCGCGGGTAAAGTTGGCTCGATATTTTCAGGACCATTTAGTATTCAAGAATCATTTAAACATCTGTTTACTTGGTTGATATTAATTAACGTCTTGATAGTTATTCTTATGTGCATGAACTTGTATAATAAATATAAAATTATTACAGGGGTTGCTACTGGCGGCGATGGAATAGCCGATATAACAAAAACTGATCAAACAATGCGGTCGCGCATGGCTGCGTTAAATAATAATGGGACCTATAATATGCCTGTTATGAATGAATCGAAAATAAATAAGCGGATGCTTGATGTAAATGCGGCAATATTGCCGGATAATATAATACCACCACCCCCATCGGTTATGGAAAAGATTGCTGCCGATGCTGTAAAAAATATTGCTACCGATGTTGCGGAGAAAGGTGATGATGCTACGGAGAAAGATACTACTGTTCAGATCCCTACTAATGTCGCAGGTGAGGTTAATGATTCTACGAATGCCGCTGGTGGTGCAGGTAAATCAACAGATGTTCCTTAATCACAATCGAATGATTTTAATACAAAACAACATAAAATAATATGTTGTTTTATGTTTACGATGACCAAATCTAAAAATAAACATAATCATCTACCATTTGTTTCTGTATGCACACCCACTTTCAATCGTAGACCATTCATTGAAATGATGTTTCGGTGTTTTCGAAATCAAACCTATCCAAGAAGTCGAATGGAATGGATCATCGTTGATGACGGCACCGATAAAATTCAAGATTTGGTGAGTGCTTCAGATATTTCCCAAATTAAATATTTCGCAGTTGATAAAAAAATGACCTTGGGCGCGAAGCGCAATTTCATGCATTCCAAGACAGTTGGCGACATTATTGTATATATGGACGACGATGATTATTATCCGCCCGAACGCGTTGAACATGCTGTCGAAGCACTTACATTAAATACAGTTGCGATGTGCGCAGGAGCGAGTGAAATATACGTGTATTTTAAACATATTCAAAAGATGTATCAAAGTGGACCATATGGACCGAATCATGCGACAGCGGGAACATTCGCATTCAGAAAACAATTACTTGATGACTGTCGCTACGACGATGGAGCATCTCTTGCTGAGGAAAAATTTTTTCTGAAAAATTTCACTATTCCTATGGTGCAGCTTGATCCATTAAAAACTATATTAGTATTCTCACATGTGCATAATACTTTTGATAAACGTAACATGTTAAATAATATCCACCCGCAATATTTCAGAGAGAGTCCAAGATCCGTATCCGAATTTATTCGTAGATCATCAGAAAAACAGATCCACGATTTTTTTATGAAGGACATAGATGCGTTGTTAAGCACCTACAAACCGGGTGAACCTGCGATGAAACCCGATGTATTGAAACAAATAAAGGAGCTTGATGCTGAACGAAGTCGTATGGCCGCGGCTCAAGCACAACCGCAAATTATGATTGAAAAACCGGGTGAAGAACGGCGTCCTATGACTGCTCAAGAGATTGTAGCATTATTAGGACAACAACATGAACAAATACGTAGATTAAATGCTAGAATTCAAGAACTTGAATCTGCGCAAACTTCTTCGGTGATAGTCGAAGAAATTAAGTAAGTCTGAATATTCTATTTGTTCACGTCATATATATGTTCGCGCAGCCAAATATTAGCTATATATTTTTTACCGGATATTACCGACGTGCCTGCGTGGAGCGAAAGGGGGTGGCACTTTCCTCCATTTTTCTCCAGCGAGTAGAATAAAAGGGCCGTATTTTTTGCGGGCTTGTAACTAGCATTCAGTTTTGGAAAATGCGTTGCCCCACCTTCATACTCATCATTCAGATATATCAGCATTGTGACTATACGTTGCCCCCCATTTTTTTCGAATTCTACGCATTCTTCTCTGTCGTCACATGATGCATCATAATGAGGACGATAATAGCCGTTGGGTTCGTATTCAACGACCTGCATTTTTTCCGCATTTTCGAAGGGAATATTCGTCAGTGAACACACCCTATGTATAATATTCGCAACCACCGGATCGTCTCTCGATAACCACGCAGTTTTGCTCTGTCTCACATTTTCGAGAGAGCCGCTTACCAACAGACTCTCCCTAAACATGGGACCCGCATTTTTTAAAATATAATTGTTCTCGTCTGGTGTAACAAAGTTCGGATGTAATACTGGATATATATATTCGGAATCTATACTACTATATCCGCGCCCCTTGTATTGATTTACACTATATTTGTTATATATTTCATATAATATAAGCACTAATACAACAAGTACGGCAAGTTGTATTAATAATGAAAGAATATCATCGAAGTCCATTCCTATATACAGGGCGAATATAGTTTTTATTCTAAATTGCGTCATTTCCTGTGAATATACGAGTCAGTTTTTCTAACATCACAAATGTGATTATCGAATGAGGAATGCTCTTAAATAAACTTGCGGTCACCCCTTTATAAAATCCACGGGCCCCGCCTTGGTCATACGTGGTAAATATAACGTCCTTTACTGATATTTTCAATTGATTTGCCTGTAATTGTGACTTGATCACATCAATCGGGTTGCTAACCAATACGCCCATTCCGGTTCCTAATATTGCTGCTATAAAATGGAGCGTGCTGGTCCCCTCTAATCTTGGATATGCACATTGAACTCTTGTTTTGCATTCAGCGTAAACCGATAATCTTATACTATTAAATACAGATGAGCGAAAGGAAGCAACATACCCCCCCTTTAAAAACCCTGAAATACCGTGATCTGTGTATATTTTATAGGCACCTGCCCTTATAGAAACCGATGGAATCTTGGGATTAATTGCACGAACTAGAACAACTTCACTTGGTGTTCCGGTTATTCCGCTAACCGCACCTGAAATAGCCCCAAATAGCGCCTTGTTGGTGAAATTTGGTTCCGAACCATGTTCCCGTTTATGTCGTTGAATCAATTCGGCAAATATTGTTACATTTGGGACAGAATAAGTCATTTGACGCAGTAACCCGGCCGCATATCCTCGATATAAATGCGAAATCGTATATTGGGCGATTACGTTGGTCTGTTGTGAAATTCGTATTACATCGAGTGGATGCACAACAGTTGTCGCTGTAAATGCCGATATTGTGCTAGATAACAGTCGAATGTGTTTATCGTCTTTGGAATTCAGTCGCCGACCGTCGCATTCGGCTACGTGTTTCTCCATATGTATGAAATATAATATTTTATTTCAAAATATTATATTATACGTATTTTCATTATTCATGCTTACTTTTCATCCGACCTCTTCGACTAATGTCTTTGGATTTTAATCCAGATGGTCGACGACGGTTGTTTTGAATAACATTCCCGTTACTAAATATGGGTCGCAATTTGCACCCGGGCGTCTGTCTTCAAAATATCCTTTCTTATCGCGTATTGAATCATTTCCTATACGAATGGACGAACCTCGATTGCCTATTCCCACCGAGAATTTATTATACGGCGACGTTTCGTGTGCACCGCTCAATCGTTGATCATTATTCTTACCATATACACTCATATGTTCCATATGTTTATGCGACAATTTGTCGACCGCATCGTGTATAAAGTCCAAGCCCGTTCTATCGTCAGTTCCTTCGCGCATGTTTTTTGTGCTGTAATTTGCATGGCATCCAGATCCATTCCAATCCCCCTTCAGTGGTTTTGGTTCAATATTTATCACAACACCGTGCTTTTCCGATACGCGATCCAACAAATAGCGAGCCATCCATAAATGGTCGCCCTGATCAATTCCCACACAGGGACCTATTTGAAACTCCCACTGACCCGCGGCTACTTCGGCATTAATGCCGCTAATCGTGAGTCCGGCATCAATGCATGCACGTAAATGCTCTTCGGCAACTTCACGTCCAAATGCATTTGCCGAGCCGGCACTGCAATAAAACTGTCCCTGTTTCTTATCCTCACCATAACCAAGTGGCTTTAATGATGCAGAATCCATCATAAAATATTCCTGCTCTAAACCAAACCAGGGCTCTTCGTCTAAAGCTTGGTCAAAAATATTGGCCGCCCATTCACGATGGTTGTTCAATGCAGGTTCACCGCTCGGTTTAAATGTATCGCACATGACTATTTTATGTGGCGCACCGCGAAACGGGTCGTTAAATAATGCTCGCGGGGTTATCAAAATCTCGGACGCATGACCGGCGGCTTGATTTGTGGAACTACCGTCGTAGTTCCAAGTGGGCAAATCATTCACCGAATTGATGGGACAATTCATTACCCGACCTTTGCTGCGCAGTTCGTAATCGCCCCCGATCCATACATATTCAACTATTGTTTTCGAAGACATTGAATATATTATATATATTTAATATAATATAATATTATGATATAGATACACCTATTTTGACGAAAATGTATGCGCTAGACGAGGGTATTATATTTATTCTAAAAAGTCGTCATCAATAGCCACCGCAAAATCCTTCTTCGACGTCTTGTCCAAGAAACGATACATCCGTCGAACATCCAATTTGGATATATTATATCCATCAAAATGCTCGTCTATTTGTGAACAATTCTCGGAAATAGTCAATATGTCGGCCGATTCGGTTGAAATACACGACGTGCGAAACTCTTGGAAAAATGCGATAAGATCGGTCTTGTCCATATTCATCTCCAAGCACATGTTTGATATGAACGTTTGATTATTATATTCGGTAGAATATTTTGTTAAGACCTTTGTGAATCGTATATCGTCATGATGAAATGCCCGCTTATTACTAGCAAGTGTGTTATGATACAATTTATTGTTGTAAAATGTTTTGATTAATGAACTCATCTCGTTGAAAATCCAAATCTGATTTTGAAACGTAATACGATCAATATAGTCGGCAAAACACATATTATCCAAGAGTTTCACATAAAACGTTAACTGGTTTGACTGGGGCATTGTATTTAAAGCATCTGCTATATTTTCATGCCATAATAATGCAATAACTGTTCGGTCAGTATCATTCATACGCGTATTGTGATCTTTAAACGGTATATATTCATTAAATAACGTCGATGTAAGCCTCTTGGAATCTTCATTATAAGATTTTATCTGAAAAATATTTTGGAGTATGTCGTCCGTTAGCAGATGCGATTTATTCGCGTATAGGTTTTCAACGAACAATAATTTACGTATATCTCCCTGAATATAATTTAATAGCATTTCTCTGTGCGGATCAATCGTAGACCGTGAAATATTCCGTTCTAATAATCGTTCAATATGATGTCGACTCGGCGATTTTAACTCAAATGTGTGACATACTTTCATCAACTCCCTTATTTTTTTGTCCATGTAATAATTTCCTATGCAAATAATGGGATTAAGAGTAACGCTTTCCAAGCGCTGTTTCTGTGTTTTTTTTTGACGAATCAATTTGATTAATGCATTGATTCCACCCTTATCTCCATTATTCATGCCGTCGATTTCATCCATTACTATAGCAATTTTTTTAACCCTTTTATTCATCATGTCCAAGACATTTCGATTCGATATATTATTACATGTAATTGTATCAACCAACGCTTTATTTCGAACATCACCCGCATCATATGTAATTACATCATATCCCAATTTTGTTAACAAATTTGTAACAAAAAATGTTTTACCTGATCCAGGAGAACCATAAATATATATTCCCTTTTTGAAATGAACGTCCGAACATCTATCTTCAAAAGATGATAATATATTTGTTATTTCGTTCACTATAGAAGATCGTTCCAATGTGGCGGAGAAATCTTCATCGTCCTCTTTGCGATGTGAACGAGTTGATGTGTGATAATTTGTAGACATACTTATTTGAGATAATATATATGTTCTACTCTAACTGTTTTTAATAATACAAATTATTGAACGAATCATTTGTATTATGGATGAAAGATATCGACTATCAAACGTTTATGTGAATTGAGAGAAATCGTTTGTAATTGGCATAAAATCACTGCCTTGGGAATTACATGATTGATAATTACTATAACCACCATTATTGTATGCGTAATCATAACCGGCTTGTTGTGGTTGAGGATATCCTGGTTGTTGAGGATACCCCGATTGTTGCTGTTGCGGATATCCTGGTTGTTGAGGATACCCCGATTGTTGCTGTTGAGGATATCCTTGCTGTTGCTGCTGCTGTTGATAGTATTGAGCGTTCGACGCCAATCCGAGCAATCCAGAACCTGCACCTGAAATAAGACCAGTTGCATCCGAACTGACCGATTTCACCACATCCGCCGTTCCTCTCCCCAAACTCGCGAGTCCACTTCCGATGCCCGATGCTATATCAGATACTCCGGATGCTGCTCCTTTCACCAAATCGCTCGCGGTATCGATGGTTTTACTGACTATATTTCCCGCGGTATCAACGGTAGTAGTAACCACATTTCCCGCTGTTCCCACCGTCTTGGTGATCGTATTTCCCGCAGCATCAACCGTTTTCTCTAATACATCACCCGTTTCCTTCAATCCGGTCGCAGCCGCACCTGCCCATGTTCCAGGGGAAGAACTCATCGAACCGGCAGCTTTATATAAATCGGACGGGGTATATTTTTTACCATTACAATCAACAATTTCACCATTCGAACTAATGGATAGATTGCAACCAGAGGATGCCGGGCAAGCGGGACATGCAGGACACACTGGTGGAACAACCTCGGTCTTTAACATATAACGCGGGTCGGAACAAGATTCATGTCCACTGGGCGCAACCTGAGCTACACTCGACGCAACCTGAGCTACACTCGGCGCGGAGGACGCAGTCTGAGAGGAAGACGCAGTCTGAGAGGAAGACGCAGTATGTGAAGAAGCCATGTGCTCACGAATTATACCGATTAATGCGTTCATAGTTGTATCGTTTGATGTAGTTCCTACATCAGGTGTATCAAGCGATAGTTTGATCGTTCCGGTGTTGCCGCTATCGAGTTTTTTATTCGCATCATCTTCTGAAAGTTGTATACTATACGCTAAAGTATACATGGGTGCAGATGATCCCTTCGTAATGAGATTTACCACAATTTTATTATCAACCATTGTAGATAAAACCAAGACATCTCCGTTTAGAGTCTGTTTTGAAACGCCCGTTTTATATTCGGTTGCTGTATCAAATGGTTTATCTTGCATTTTTACACAAATACCCATATTTTTATCATAATACAAATTATCAGCCATCTTAATTGCAGTCACATCTTTACCATTCAGTTTAATTTTTTCAACCGTCTGGTCAAAAGGGGGTGCGTATTTATTTATATTCGCAGTTGTCCCTGAAATACCTATCGATGTATCCAAAGGAGTAATTATAGATGATACACCCCCAGTATTTTTAAAAATCGCCTTGACCGAGTCGTTTTTAATGATAATAATGAGTGTTGATTTATTTACAGGTGCATATAATATTGTATATTTATTATTTAGAATCGAAGCACTCCACGGCGTAGATGATTCGGTCATGATGCTATCGGCGCTCGGCGATCCTGCGGTTGCGACAGATATTGACTTTCCTTCGCTTTCGCGCGTCAACAACGTGTATGCTGTAGAAGCCGCGTTTTCTATCACAATGTTACCATTTTTTGGATCGAACACAAACGTATCACCGGTATCCTCTAAAATAGTTGTTAATTTATTACTTTTGCTATATGATGGAACGGTTTTGGTAGCAGTTGTAACCGGTTCCCACCCAGTACTATTACCTTCGACGACCATGCTTGATTTGTATCCAAATATCATAGCGACGACTAAAACTAACAACAATATGAGAAACAAAATAAACGGGGTTAGTTTTATACTCTTCATGATTTATTTCCGATATATTCTATATATCGAAAATATTCGAACTCTTTGACTAAAACTCCTTCGATTATCGTCTTCAGAGTTCACTCAGTAAACTTCGACTAGCGCCGACAGGTTCGTCAAAATTTCTAAGTCAAAAATTGATATGTAATGCAGACGATTTGCTGGATACAAATAATAATGTCGCTATCGGCTTACTACAACGAACAAAATACATTCGAAATTGGTGTGGATGAGGCGGGGAGAGGTCCATTGTTCGGTCGGTTGTATGTAGCGGCCGCCGTTTTACCTAAAGGAACCGAATTTCAGCATCAGTGGATGAAGGATTCGAAGCGTTTTCATTCCAAGAAAAAAATTAGCGAAATGTCGGACTACATAAAAGCAAATGCGATAGCATGGTCGATACAATATATCGAGTCTGATGTTATTGATCAAATAAATATTCGCCAGGCGGTTCATCGGGGCATGCATAATTCGATTCGCGACATATTTACAAACCAAGGTATTAACTCACGTGAAACATTGCTGCTAATAGATGGTAATGATTTTCGCCCATATTCCATATTTGATGAAACTGCGGAAGAATTATTTACCGTCCCGCATGAAACAATCGAAGGTGGAGATAATAAGTATACAGCTATCGCCGCTGCATCAATCTTGGCGAAAGTCGCGCGCGATGAGTATATTCACGAATTGTGCACGTTACATCCAGAATTAGATGATAAATACCATTTAAATAAAAATCAAGGTTACGGCACGAAACAACATTTGGATGGTATATTGGAACACGGTATTACACAATGGCACCGTAAAACATATGGTAGATGCAAAGAAGCCGAACTGAATCAAATCGTATAATAAATCGAAACGGATGCACTAGCGAAGCATTGTCGCAAGAGTTTATATTTAGTATGTTTTTTATATGTGACTTATATATAATAACCCATCCTATATGTCTTTTACCAGGTTCCATGACGACGATGCACGAATTCAACAACAAATGAAAGAAATGACGTATGCTGGGAGGTATCAATTAGACGTCCCGGGACCTGGTGCGGAGATGCCTTTCCAAGACGACACCCATATCCGCATGCAAAAATGGGGTGCGAATTTAAGAACAAACACCGTAAACCTTGAAAGTGATTTGATTGGGTTGTCCCGCCCACTTCAGCGAGATAACATAGAAACGAATCAATATAAGGATCACAAGGCACAAACGTCTCAAATCACGTATGCGACAAATCAACCATTTGTGGAGGAAAGTCGAGCAAGCCATCCTGCATGGAGATATCGCGATTTAGAACATCCGCGATGGGAAATGCCCATTATTAATCCACAAGCAAATTTGGAAAAACCATTCCACAATAATATTCAAACCCGTATTTTAGAGAAAGATTATTACAAACCATCAGTCTCTGTTTCTTTTGATAACAGTCGCGCGAATCCTACCTCTGTCGATTATTATTTATCAAAAAATTAACCGAACTCCGAATACGCTAGTCGAAGGGGTTGAATAGAAATGATTTTATTATATCTATTGTATATAAGATTACTATATACAATGGAATTAGCGATACCCCTAATCGCAATGGGCGGATTATACATGGCCTCTAGGCAGCAAAAAAAAAATAGCGAATATTGTTCAGATGAAGAATATGAAGAGGGATTTAAAGGCTACACGGATTTACCCAATACGAATTTACATAACGTGAATTATCCAACCGAGTTTCCGGTAAAGTCTCCTCCATTGGACAATACCGAACGATTATCGCATAATAATAGTTATAGTGGAAAGGCATATACGGACAAATATTTTGGACCAACAAACCCAAAAGATATTCACGATCCAAATCGCTGGAATAAGGGTAGTAGCGTGGCCGCAATTCCACCAGTGGTATCAGATGGCGCCGAATTTCGTTCTTTAACTGGAGATATGGTTGAAGGTGATTATTTCCGTCACAATAACATGGTCCCATTTTTCGGGCGCAAGGTAACTACGCGCGATTTTCATGCGAACCAGAATGAGGGCCTAATGGACAACTATTTAGGAAAAGGTTCTCAACATGTTGATAAAACCGAACAAGCTCCTCTATTTGCACCAAATGATAATTATCAATGGGCATATGGAACACCAAACCAGACGGATTTTATGCAATCGCGCGTGAACACAGGAATGAAAATGTCGAACGTCCTCCCATTTAAGCAGGAAAAGGTCGGACCCGGTGTAGGCCTGGGTTATAATACGGAGGGCAGTGCTGGATATAATTCCGGTATGTTAAATCGAGAGGCTTGGATGCCCAAAACAATTGATGATTTGCGCACAAATAATCACCGAAAGGCGTCTGGTATCGCCCTCTATGGACACGAAGGACCGGCCATGAGCAGTATTACAGAAATGGGCACAATTGGTGCGATGGAAAAGAATCGCGTGGAACGCGCATTTGAAATGGGACAAGATCGGTTAATGACCACCACTGGCGCTGAAAAGGGGGTTACGCTTCGTCCAATTCAAGAGGACCGATACACAAACCGCCCGGAAACGACTACTGATTATACTGGTGCAGCCACATCGCAAACTCCGGGTATGTTCGTTGACGGAGAATACATGCCGTCTACGCGAAACAATTTTGGTTCTGTCCCACTCGCTGTTCCATTTTCGGCAGGGAAGGGTCATTTAAGTGACGCAGATTATGGTGCAAAATCACAGATGTCGTATGTGAACAATCGGTCAGCGAATCAACAAACGGATTATTTTGGTGTAGTTGGTGGGGCAATTGGCTCCGTCATATCACCACTGTTGGATATTTTACGACCCTCGCGCAAGGAAAATACGATAGGCACCTTGCGACCATATCAAAACGCCGGTTCAAAGGTTCCCCAATCCTATATTTTTAACCCGGCCGATCGTCTTGGAACAACGATACGTGAAACCACCGAGAAATCGAAATTCCATTTAAATGCAGGCACGAACGAAATGAACAAGGGTGGCTACACTGTGTCTGATGTGCAACCTATATCAAACAATCGTATGACCCAATCTGATCGTTTCTACGCTGGAAACGCTTCTGCTGGCGACGGAACGCGCGAAGCTCGTCCTTACGATGCCGAATATAGACAACGTAACAATGATATAAAATCTTCTACAATTAATGGACGGCTTGTGAAGGGAAATGCCGCGCTCATGAATAATAATATAAATGTTCAGACTGACGACCGAACCAATAATTTATCGAACAATCGTGCACCCGTTCCTGTAATGTCTCGTCAACCTCCCGGAATAGATAATATGGGCAGGCTGCAAGGTCGACAGGAATTGTATAGTGGGATGCAAGCGGATCGTTCAAATGGCGATGTTTTGAGCGTGCTGAAAGGAAATCCATATGCATTGAGTATTGTTAGATAACATCGGGGTGCGAAGTGTGTTATAATTACATCGAATCAAATGTAATTATATTTTAGAAAACAAATGCCCTATTTTAAAAAGGAACGGATATTATTGATACATATTCCAAAAACCGGGGGGACAAGTGTTGAAAAATATCTTAGCCTGCGTACAAAAACGGCTTTAGAACCAAATAGTCTATATTTCAGATATTATCCAAATACTATCCAGGATGAAGTAGACAAATACCGGCGTGCGTGGAAAACACAGGCTGCGAATATAATGGCGAAGACCGCCGATAAAAAAAAGGGGGTATTAAATTGCACATTATCACCCCATCTAGAAATGCAATATATCGATGACGCAAGTGAGAATAGCGATGAAGATTATAATATAGGAAATCGCAAATATTCTATGCCGGAATATCGCAAATTCAAACAGGTAGAACTAGCGAGCACACTTGGTCATTCACTACAACATTTAACCTGGCGCGAAATGCAACAATACAAGGACATTTTATGGGAAAATGATACTCAGCGCAATATCGTATCAGAGAATCTATACCAACGCAATGAATGTGAAATTATTACGATTGTGCGTAATCCATATGACCGGGTTGTATCCGATCTGTTGTTTAACGATATTATTAACGAAACTACCATACAAAAACCAAAAATTGTATGTGATAAACTAAAAAAGTATTTAGCGAAAGACGATACGTTCGATAATCACAAAATACCACAATATCTATTTGTAACGAATGAACATGACGAGTTAATAGAAAATATGATCATACTTAGAACTGAAACACTAACTGCTGATATGAAACATGTGGGGTTTGTTGATTTCAATTATAACCTTCAAGCATCAAAAAATTGTATCGAATCAAAAGAAACAAAATACAGTGCTGCTTTGAACAAGCGATCAATTGCACTAATAAACGAATATTATCGTCGCGATTTTGAATTATTTGGATACACAATGTTAGAATAATATGGAATACGTCTTTTCACTTAGCTTCGAAATCCTTCGAGTAGCGTTTATCCAAATAATCTAGACATAACAACCGCCTCTTTATTTTCAGCAGGAGTTTGAAATAACTGCTGCAACATACTATTATCGCGAAATCGAATCGTATAATCCTGTTGGACCTGGTTTCTACCGATTCTTCCCATCGCCTGAATGGTCTTTTGTTGAGTCATCTGTTTTAGATCCTTTCCGATAAATCCATGGCAGAACTGATAGTTCGTTCCGTAAATATAATCAGACGATGCTAAAATTACAAATAACTGTTGTTCATTCGCCAATCGCTTCATAATTTCAATATATCTAGGATTTGCCGTTTTTTCATCGACAAACATCCCAATCCCGAGTAACAGCAATATTTTCTTGTCGTCGTCTACCTCGAGAGCCATGATTTCACAAACATCCTCGTCCGAAATTCTCGGAACAAATGCGTTGGATATTTCTTTACCACCTGGAACCCACACACTCTGGTGTCTATGAGTATTCGGTATATACATATGATCTAGATTTACCGGCTGAATCGACGCGCGCAATTCGTCCAATTGTTTATGAAGATTCCCGTTTGATACGACTTGCACATCGCGATTATATTTATGGTCGTTTTTTTTATTGTCTCCCTTACCAGAGCTCGGCTCTTTCGCTTCCTGCGCGGCCTCTTTGTCTTCAAGTTGCTGTTCAACCTGCGACAATTTCCGCTGTATCACATTATTTCGCGCAATGTTTTCAGAGATCCCCTTGAAGACCCGCTCTGGTATTTGAGAAGTCTTAATATAAAATCGACCAATATTTTCGACATTATCGGCTAAGAATATACTCGGACCGTCAGTCAATGTATGTGCGTCGCACGTGGTGATCGATACTCCAGTAGGCATCGTTTGTGCAGGCGGTTTGTTATCTTGAACACTTAGCACTCGTGTGATCTTCTGACCCGCATTTGGCGTTTGATAAGTCGAGCCACCTTGTAAACTAGTCGTTTTTCGCAACGCATGTGCCGCGAATTTTGGTAGTTGTTCGATCGATAGTTGATCATATATTTGAACCCAACAATCGGGATTAATATTCTGCAATACGCATAGATAATATATTTTTATACTATTCATTGTAATCGATCCAATACCTTCTTCAAAATACGTCGCCATATTAAACTGTTCAGCTAATGCATTTTCAGTATGGTTCGCAACATGTAGTAATCTGGTCACTTCAGAAAGATCGAAATATCGCAACATTGTTTTGTTCTTGATGCAGTGTGCTACACATTTCTGCAATTCTTCATAATTACGATACAATAAGTGTGGAACGACCGATTTTCCATCCGGGTTTAATAATGCGATCGACTTTCGACAATCATGACTTGATATCGTTTCCACTTTAGCACCTGCGAATTTTGCACGATAATCGCCCAATACATCCGTAATTTCATCCTCATGTGGTAATGTCGCACAAGACAGCACGATCTTTGAAATACGATTTTCACGCCACACGGATTGAATGGTAGAATGCAATGGATGTTCGTCATAATCCATAGATATAGTTGGTTCGTCCCAGTAGGTAATCAAATCTGTGTCCGCGCGAACATTATCCGCATCACCCTCATATGTTGGACTGAACGCTAACATATAATGCATTGCGATCAAATAGGATTGCACGTCGCAAATCATAATTTCAACCTTATCACCAACGCTGTTGTTTACCCGCCCAATTCCGCCGGTTCGTTGGTTCAGAGTATAATCTGACGCTGCATAATAGTGCAATCGAATATCGTCTGCAGTTTCGCATCCAAAAGCGATGGCTATACGTTTATTCATAGACACCGCGGATTTTGCTAACGCTAGACCAATATGACGTGCCGCGCATATAAATATAATCCGATAACCCTCTGATAATCCGAGAGGAGTCAATGTCTTACCAGTGCCTGTTGGCGCAGTATACAACACAAGTTTGGATGGGACCGAGGCCATGGATTCCAATTTGGAATCCATACTGGTATTAGCGGGAGGTTTATATCGAAATGCGGTAAATATCTGCTTTTGATGTTCGAAAAGAGTTTTGTCTTCGTATTTCAACAAGTGCGGATTCTTCTCAATAAACTTATATGCTTGCGACAATACATCAGTCATCTCAAGATGATCGACACTGTGATTGATTACAGAATCCACAAATTTCATCACGAGCGGATTCATGCCGGATATTGTTGCGCGACGGACCTGCATCATGGTGTATAAATGAAATGCATATTGATCATTATGCGCATGGAGTGATTTCAAAATTTCACGACAAAAGTCCAACAAGATGTATTCGAAAATACCTCCTCGTTTCGTATCTAGTTTTTTATCAATAGAATTGATTCGAATGAGCTCACCCGATCTCAATGTAATCTTCTTGTTCTTTGACGACTTTTTATTATCGACCGGTGCGCCTGCGTCGGCAGCTGCGTGTCCGATTTCGCCATATTTGGATAGCATGTCTTTTACGATGGTTTCGAAATATTCTTGATATAAATATTCGTCAATTCCCCGGATGGTATCTTCGAGTTTCATTGTGATTCGCATAGAGAGCGTGTCGTTACGCCGCAAATTCACGTTATGATACCCGTCGATAATCATTTTGAGAATCGTTTTTTCCGCATCCGATACAGATACTTCAATATTCGTCCATTCTGCCCTGGAAAGTTTGTTTTGCGTGAGGTCCATATTTGATTGTTAATTAGTATATTTACTAGAGTTACTCTATATAGATTATCTCTCGCATAGTTCAATTTTATTACATTTTTTGTATTGTATATAAACACTGTAATGTATATACACACTATGTCTTTATTCGCAAAACTATTTAAGTTCGTCATATATACAGTCGAAAAACATAATATTGATGAGTCACATGGATTATCTCACGCATTCAACATCTTATTACATGCGAATAAAATATACGAGAGTGAATTAAAAAAATGTCCCGAACTCGCAAAATACGAAAAGGTTATTTATGTCGCATCCATCGTTCACGATGCATGTGATAAAAAATATATGGACGTAGAAGTCGGGTTATATGAAATTGAACAGCTTCTCTTCCGTGAAAACATGGGATTAAGTTCGTCAGATATAAATGCAATTCGCGATATTATATCTACTATGTCTTATTCAAAAGTAAAACAGCATGGATTTCCATCACTGGGTGAATATCAATACGCATACCACATTGTAAGAGAGGCCGATTTATTATGCGCATATGATTTTGATCGATGTATGATATATCAAATGTCCACACATAATAGTAACATTGAAGATGCATTTGATGACGCGATTCGTTTATTCGACAATCGCGTGTTTCGACACAATGATCATGGGCTGTTTATCACTGATTATTCGAAACAACTATTTCCGACTCTTGAAATGCAGTGTTATGCGCGAATTTCACACTGGCGAATAATGCTCAATCTAAACATATAATTATTACTAGTTTGATATTCTTGGACGTTGTAATGCGCCGGGTGTGCGATATTTCAATATATCCCCGGCGCGAGTTGTTGTAGGAAATTCGTGTAAACCATATGTATCTTGCAATAATAGCCACTCAAACATACCTCCACTATATACATACACATCTTCAAATCCAAGCTCTTCTAACTGTTTCTCTTTACTATCTACCGTAGTGTCCGTCGAGTTCTTTCCGTATATAATGACGGTTGGATACAATTTTGCGGAATGATTCAAACAGTCATTTATCGTTTGTTCTTCTATTTCATATCGGAGTGTCCCTTTTATTAAACAAGTTTGCAATTCAGGCACAAGAGTATTCAGAATAATAAAACGGGTTGGATTATTTATCGCGTGTAATACATCTTCGAAACCTACCTTTTTAGTTGATTTTGATTTGAACCAACTAAACATAGTCTTAATTATAGAAATAAATGCTGTATTATTTATACACCTTTTATTTATCATTCTCACGCAAACTCTTAAACTTCGGTTCGCTTCGCCTACGTTTTCATCCAAGACTAATCCACAGATAAATCTCCATCTATATCCTCACTATCATCTCTCGGTGTCCTTCCTACATTATCGACTATATTCATTGATATATCAAACTGGAACATGTTTGTATTCGAGTTCGCATTTGAATTGAGCGCTCCTTCTAACCACGTCCGTATAAGCTGATTTAACGATTGACTCAATTCGGTTTCACCTGTCGTTTCTGGTTGATTCACGGGATCCGTATTATTTACCGGCTGGCGAACATTATACCGACATACCGGACAACTCGAACTACGTCTAAACCATTGCATAAGTGCACGACGTTTAAATGCATGACCACACCCGTTTATTTTACATATGACGTCTCCCACTTGAAAATGGTCTAATGAAATTGGGCACTGATTACCGCTCAAATCTACAGACAATTCGGCAGTATAACCATACGTTCTGGTTGAGGAGGATATCTCTTCCGCAGTCAACGGCGAAGTATTTTGCTCAGTTGGTTGAAGTAAATATGTGAATAACCACATATTATCGGCGACAGTTGTAGATGCACGTATCGGGGAGGTGGCCGCGGGCATGGGCGGATTCGTATCAGGCTGTAGCGGAGTTGATCTAACTGTAGGCGCACGGCCTGCTCTTGGTGGGTTGCTCGATCTGCCGAAACGGGCCTGTTGCAATGATCGTGAAGTTGTGGCTTGTGATGTTTGTAAACTACGGATTAATTCGCGCATATTTGTATTAAAGCCGTGTATATTTTGATTGTATTGTGAGACCACCGTAGACGACACATCATTTGATACCATATATTCACGCATACCGGTTGTATACTCGTGCACACTTTGATTATAGTGCACGGCCATATCATATATCGTATCTAATGTGAGTCTATGTTGTCGCATAAATTCACTTGTATATTGGTCTTGAAGTGTATCATCCGGCGCGAGCGGAGCCGGTATGGTATTATTGTCCATTCAAATATTACTATATAAAGAGTACGCTCTATATAATATTAATTTAAATAATATATTCCGTTAAATGACCACATTATCAAAAGGCGACGGTCGAACCGGATTGGCGAATTTAGGCAATACATGTTTTTTGAACTCGTGTGTCCAGGCATTAAGTCATACATATGAACTACAGGCAGTATTAACCACCGAAAAATTTGAGCGCGCGCTGAAACACTCAACCGATGAGAATAATCTCATTTCGGAATGGATTAATCTCCGCGAGGTTATGTGGTCTCAAAATGGTGTAGTATCACCGAATCGGTTTGTTCATCACGTTCAACAGCTTGCCTTAAAAAAGGATCGTGATATGTTTACGGGCTGGGCACAAAATGATCTGCCCGAATTTTTATTGTTTTTAATTGAATGTATGCACAATACGGTTTCACGGTCGGTAAAAATGAAAATAAATGGGAAAATCGAAAATGATACGGACAAGTTAGCAACCGCATGTTACAATATGTTAAAAAAAACATATTCATCCGAATATTCCGAAATTATGGAAATGTTTTATGGAATTTATGTTTCTGAATTGTCTTCCATATCCGGAACGACGATTCATTCTGTAAACCCGGAAAATTATTTTATTCTGGATTTAGAAATACCCGATAAGACATCGACATTATACGATTGTTTTGACGCATTTACTGCATACGAAACAATGGAGGGTGAAAATGCGTGGTTTAATGAAGCGACCAAAACGCGCGAAGCTGTGCGCAAAAGAATCACATTTTGGAATTTTCCAAAAATATTGGTCATTACATTAAAACGTTTTTCCGCGGATGGTGTCCGGAAGCGCCAGGATGTTGTTGATTTTCCGTTAACCGGTCTAAATTTATCAAAATACGTTAGTGGATATAATGCAAAACAATACGTGTATGATTTATACGCAGTGTGTAATCATACGGGCGGCACAATGGGTGGACATTATACTTCCTATGTAAAAACACGCGAGGGTGAATGGAATCATTATAATGATACACATGTTGAACGCAATATTTCCGAAAACAAGATTGTGTCCACTAAGGCATATTGTATGTTTTATCGCAAGAGGTAATTTTTTGGCCGAGCCGTAGCGATAGCCGAAGGAGTTTATATTTAGCATTATTCGTGAACTCCGAAGACGTTCGTCGAAATGAAGGGGGATGTAAGATATATGATGTTCTTAATTGTTTATATAAAAAATATCCTTTTCTTATATACACAACTAGTAAATAAAATATGGGGAACACATTCTCGAATATAAGAAATTCATCATCGCCCGCCCCATCCGCCACATATACAGTTACACCTGCGCCATTTACGTCTCCGCCAGCAAGCAATACAGCTTCATCTCAATCTTCAACGACGAATGGAACGTGTGCCACCGGAACGACGACTTCATCTTCGTCCACAACAACTACAACGACTGCAGCATCACCCGCTGCATCTGTCCCATTTACGGGTTCAAGTGATGCAAAATCGAAACAAGTATTGAATGAAATTTTTAACTCGACAACCTTCTCCATTATGTTTTGGGTCTTTACATCATATGTAGTATATAAACTAGGTGTCGCCATTTTCGCAACGCGCGATCCCGGATTAGCATCTGCTGCACAAATGGGATATAGTCGAACGATCGATATTATTTTAGGCGTGAGTTTGATATTATATATGGTGTATTGGTATTCCAGTCTAAAGGCGTCCGATCAGGATAATATACTTGGCTACTTTATCTCTTGGACACAAGAATGGCTTGATGACCCATGGTCATTGTTTGAACTTGTCTGGTTTACTATCATATTTTTTATACTCGTATATATTTTACGGGTGCCCATGGCTCCTGGAACGAGTCCGGCACTAGTCAATCTAATTGAACACAAAATATGGATATTTTATGCTACATTTGCGATTATATTCTTCTTCAAATATGTTCTTGGTATTCCAATAATAAGTTTATTGTTTAATAATACGTTTATGAATTATTTGAAAAATGCACAACCGTCCACTTCGTCTATATACGATTCAATTTCAGCAAAGACCGTTTCTCCAAAGGCCGCGTCGTCATCAACAACCATGACCACTACGAATAATATAGTAAGTAGTCCGGCATCCTGTGCTGATACAAATCAAGTATTTAACGTATCAAATAACTTGTATACATACGAAGAGGCACAGGAAGTATGCAAAGCGTTCGATGCGACTTTAGCCACATACGACCAGATTGAAAATTCCTACCAAAATGGCGGTGAATGGTGCAACTACGGTTGGTCGGACGGACAAATGGCGTATTTTCCCACGCAAAAGGCTACCTGGTCAAAATTGCAACAGAACCCCAAATCAAAGCATGCATGCGGTCGTCCAGGCATAAATGGCGGTCACATTGCGAATCCTTATGTGCGGTTTGGCGCAAACTGCTATGGTGCGAAACCCAAGCAGCCCGATAATTGGGTCCCGCCAAAATACGAACAACCGTATGATCTCATTAATGTCGACTTAACCGAAGATAAAAATTCCAAGGTTCGCGATAGTGTTAACTTGAATAGTTTCAATTTAAATAACTGGTCTAGATATTAACTCCTCTGGCTCTTGCACGCGAAGTTTTTATAGATAAAATTGAATACTAAAATACATACAATTCTGAATAACATTCTATATCAAAACATATAATGTTACCACCTGTGTTCATTTTAACGCGCTATTTATATATCAAAGAAGATGTGTGGGCATCTTTGATGATGTCCGTGCTGAATAAAGATGTCGACCAGACCCTATTTTGGGTTTGCGAGATGTATTATTCAGGATTTGAAGAAGAATTGGCCGAATATTTGATCGTTCTCTATGTCGAATTCTTTCGATCAAAGAATCCCCGCTTGGAACCGATTTTACGAAAAATGGCCGCATCTATTTCAGAGGGCGCACATATTGCTGCGACTATGGCTGTTAATATGACGTCCGCTCCTCGAAAATTTGTCGTGCAGGATTTTACGGTTAAGCGCGCAGACACCGAGGTAGAATGTCTCGGCGAAACGCGCATTATAATCCGCATTTCACCGGATGCGCTTTTAAAATATCAAAATGTATTTAAAAATCATGATATTGGATTGCCTGCTCGAAAAATATTGCAGAAAGTATGCACATATTCAACGCGTAAAGATTTGGTGGAATTGTTTCAAAGTTCGCATAATAATATTCCACACACAAAATTATGTGAATATCATCGCATCGATCATAATTGGGTATATTTCGCATCATTTTCGCCCATCTGGGCAAACCGAATCGCGGAATATGACGGAGTGATCGATAATGAAAACTGTCGCGTAGATTTCCCAAACGATGACTGTGTTGAGCGCTTTTATGAAGAATATGGATACGAACCGGACGAACAGAAAATGGAAACGTTAACGAAATTTATGCATTTTACCAGAGAACCACAACTCACAATGAAAGCAATATGCTGTATGTTTAATCCCACGAAATCCGTGCGCGTAAAGCGTCCTAAAAACGCCATTCAACACGCATGATGATGTGGATGAAAATATAGGTGAGTTTGAACAGATGTGTTCGAGAAAGGAAGGCAAGTTTAACGCCTTATTTTTTACGCGAAGACGAACCTTTTTCCTTCTTCGTCTGTTTTTTCGCGTTTTTTCTTCGACGTCTTGAATTTCTAGATGTGTATTTTTTCTCTTGTGTATTACCAATCATATCGAATAACCGATTGAACATCTCGTCAGATATCACCGGGGCTTCTTCACTATTTATTTGATTGGTCGAATCCGAGCAGTGTTTTGATTTAAATTGCAATACAAACATCGGTATGCCTAAATCGCGAAACCGTTCAAATTGCGAACTTTGATCGCCATATACTTCACGATAATTTTCATCATATTCATTGTTTATGGGCAGTTCCATACGACGAATTGCATTTCTTGATGGATATATACATTTACCGCCCGCGCAATATGTCGGATACCCTTCAGATGAAATCATATTATATAGAATATCACTAGATACTTGTGTTCGGACGGGAAACGTAGGCGCTAGTCAAATTGTTCTACCTGGATTAACGGGTGTAACTCCGTTTCAAATCGGGTGTCGCAGTAATATCCCGTTGTTGTTTCAAATAATCAATGACGAAACTAACTTGTTGCGGATCCGTCATAATTTTGCCTAAATGTTGTTCTAAAAACCCAAATGTTAATGGTGAATATTCTTTCTTTTCGTAGACTTTTAAATCACCATCAGGCAGAATGATTTTTCGATTCGCAATTCCCGCCGAATCCAATCCTTTACAAATTTCATCCGATAAATTACTTCGTTCGTCTCGCATTAGTTTCGTTCGTTCGTTAATCAATTTCAGTTGGGAGTCCAATTGAACCCACCGTTTGATTTTTGTAGTAATATCGCCGCGAGAAACCAGAGATAGGGGTGAGCGATTTAACTCCGACGGCGGCAACCGAATGATTTGTTCACCGTTATTGTTCGAATCCATTTGTATTTTCGTTACAAATGAATTTTTATATTTATACCTTTCACAAAACTCAGGACGAAATAATGATAGGAGTTTCGGAAGACACGTATAATCCACCCAACTGATTTAATACTCGAATCAATAGCCATAAATTCGCCAAGATAATGAACGTAACCACAACAATATAAATACATAACAGCCACATGTATGGATATACTTCATTATAAATCATATTACTTATAGGCTTTACAATTTCGCGCAAATTTTTGCGAGTATCCTCACTTTGCAACATTTCTATGCAACTATCACGTATCGATTTCATTCCCTATTTTTTGATATATATGTAGAAGGAACCTACCGTATTTTTACGAACTTCTTCGGTTGTCGCCTACTGCGCGTAAAGTAATGCTATTTGAAATATGCGATAAAATTATTATAATTGCTGTGTAATGAACGGGATCTACAATATAAATGATGCATCGTTTCAATTTGACCAACTTATGCTTACGCCACCTACCATTATAGCAGGCGGAAACCACTTTATTAAATACTCGGTAAATGGTTCGCCACTTTATATACAACCACCGAAATGTTTAACACGCGGGACGATAGCCAAATCGAATAAGCGCGCTCATTGTGATCTTATGTTTTCAAACCAAGATGTTCATTTAATAAAATGGATGGAGGATTTAGAAGCGCATACATGTAAACAAATCTATGAAAATCGCGCAAAGTGGTTCGAATCAGATATGGAACTGTCCGATATTGAAAACTATTTCGCATCCCCTTTAAAACTTTACAAATCCGGCAAAAATTATTTAACTAGAGCAAACATTCCTACACGTTTAGGCAAAATCAATCTCAAGATATACAACGAAAACGAGGAAGAAGTCGACCCCGAGACAATCGCAGACAATACCAATATTGTTACTATTTTAGAAGTGCAGGGCATCAAATGTTCTGCACGTAGTTTTCAAATCGAATTTGATATGAAACAAATGTTGACTTTATCGCCAGTAGATATTTTCGAAAAATGTATTATTGTTAGTAAGTCGCCCCCCACGAGCGTGAGTCGATCTTTCGACGAAGGCAAAAATGAACGATTAAATGTCGAAACTGTTAACCAACGGACTTTAGTGGATACCACCGACCGGAACGCAAAATCGCATACTCAGAATAACAATACTGTTCTTGACGAAAATGTAGTTCAATCGAAGCAGCCCGCAGTTTACGGATTAAACTCCGAAGATTCTAATAAAATAGGAGGTGCTATTCCTGATGCATATAATACTTTCGCAAATCTCGATATAAAATCGAATATGTCGCAAATGGATTCTGACCCATTTAGTGAACTGCATCAATTTGAAATGAATCTTAATTTAGAAGATATTCCAGAAACAGAAAACGTAACTATCAAATCTAGAAACGATGTGTATTATGAACTATACAAGGAGGCCCGCAAAAAGGCCCGCATATCACGAAATCTAGCACTACAATCTTATTTAGAGGCAAGAGAAATTAAAACAAAGTATGATCTGGATGATATTGAAAGTGATGAGGAGGATCGGTTTTTTAATAATATATTAGATGCCGGTTCTGTCGCACATTAACCGCAATTGATAATTGATGAAAATGTAGGTCAACATGGCGAGCAAAATTCCGAAGGAATTTGATATTAAACCAAGTTTTTATCAACTAACATCTACGTTTCCAATGACGCATATATTTAGTAATATCATGAATTCTAACTATAGTTCTGTAAAAATTTTATCCACCGTTTATATAAACGAAAATGTTTAAGGCCTTGTCTAGTTTCGTCCAATCTGAAAATGCTAAATGGGTGTTTGTAGCCATTGTTGTCTGTATTATGCTTTATTCCGTGATGTCTTATTCAAACGGCAAGGTCGCGGTAAGGGATGGTATGTATTCTGATGGTAACGTCATGTCTACCGTTACTCCTCCCGTCAATAAGTTGAATCCTTCGAACTTTGGAGGTCCGGCTGTAACCGCCGAATTAACTGCGGGTGCTTCCGATTATCAGGTTGCTCCTACGAATAGTCCGGATGAGCTCCTCCCTCGCGACGACAATAGCAAGTGGAGTGAGTTAAATCCCGTTAACAGCTCAAATGGTCAACAAATGCCCGACTTGCTCAACGCGGTATCTCGCATTGGCTTGGATACTATCGGACAAACCATGAAAAACGCGAACCTACAGCTTCGTTCCGATCCTACCATCGCAAAACAGAATGTGGGACCTTGGAACAATAGCACATACGAACCCGATCTAGCACGTGTCCCTCTTGAACTCGGCTGCGGCGCCCCCTAAATATTTTCAGAGTGAAATCCGAAGACGCGGTCAAAGGAGTTTAGAAACAAATAATACTTTGTTTTGATTTTATGAGTGTATATATATACTCATAAATGGATAAAATAGATATGTTTATATACACACTGATTCTAGGTATTCTAGTCATTTGTGGATATATATATTACGATTCTGATGCATTTCAATTGAAATGTATTGTTTCGACCGTGGATGGAAATAAATACTGTGTGCGCGAGCGCGAAAAACTCCAGGAGGCAGCAGATATGCTTGCTCGCATTACAGTAAAATGCAAGGAGTTGGTCGACTTTGTCCACAAAAAACACGGCGATCAAGATAATGTGAAGCGTCTCGTAGAAGGATACAACCCACAACGTGTGATGGAAACACTCCCAACCAGTGAGTTTACCGCGTTTAGTGAGAATAAGGGCGAAAAAATTGCGTTCTGTTTGAATACTAAACGAGAGGGTGTGTCTAATATGATTGATGAACATACATTGATGTTTGTCGCCATACACGAATTAGCACATGTTTGCACCAAGTCAATTGGACATAAGACCGAGTTCTGGGACAACTTCAAATTTTTACTAGAAAATGCGAAGGATGCGAATATTCATTTACCGGTTGATTACAAAACAAAACCTGCCGAATATTGTGGAATGAATATTAAAGATAATCCGTTTTACGACAACTAGAACATATATGCCGCATCTATACTATAAAAACATCATTTTATAGTATATAAATGAGTACAGATATCATCGTGCCTATACCGTTGAATCAGGTATATAAAATACATATATTAAATGCGCAAGGAGAAGTCGAGCGCATATTTGTATTTTGTGCAGGAATGTGCTCTGTAGAACATATGACCAGCCTATTTAGCGATAATGAATTGGTATATTACAAAGAAAAAAACGTGGATGTTGTATTTTCGTCTCGGTTAATTCATCAAGATGATACCATACACGAAATTAAACAAAAGATTGTGGCCGAACTTACAGAATTTCATGCAAAATCTGAGGCCGGAGAATATTCCCTTTCTATCGACGAGTTGTATTTGTTTGGTAATGCTAAGAAAGATTTAGATATGGTGAAACTTTACCAAGATGCTACAATTAATGAAACGATTCCCCTGACCAAGGAGCGTTTTTTTCAATATGTTACCAATATTAACGCGGATCCGTATATTTTGGAGGCAAATTATAACGCGACTCACACTTTGAGTCGAGACGTTTTTAATTATGATGATTGGATGGCTATAGCCAAAACAGGACCCCGTGAAATTTGTGTTCCAATCGGCATGGATTTCCAAGAATCTTACGATTTTCGCTTCCCCAGCAATCCGTATCACCACCAACTCTGGACACAAAGTGTCCAATTTGAACCTACCAAAAATAATATTCTTCTCACATTTGAAAAATCGGTATTGCTCGATTATACGAATTCTACACACATCATGGTATGTTTGGCCAAGAATGTATATACACACGCAGAAACCGTTAATATTCCAGGCGAATATTTTAGTAATCTCTATTTCCCCTTTTTACAAAAACGCGGGCTCACGTCTCGAACCCTATTGGCGAATTCTGCCGCCGATATAGCAGCCGAATCATCGATACCCATAAATAGCACTCAATTTAAACGCAAACAGATGGTTCTTGATACATTCCGCGAAATTTATTGGACGCGCCAAAATAATTCTGAACTGCCCTATATCGAGCGCGGTATACGAGAATATTCGCTTACGATTCGCGCGAGCGATTATTCACACGCTCTGCCGATGGACCTTCTATTTCGTAATTTACACGCGACTGAACAAATACCATTTATCAAATATAATCCTGGTCCAAGACGCGAAAATATGTACCGCCTGTATTCAAACGAAATTTCCACCGATGGTCGAAAGATCCCCCTGCTTTCCGAATCCGTCATCATGCGGTTGTCTCGAGAAACCGGAAAGGGTCGCCAAATATCTATTTATATTAACGCCGAACACCCCATTTACGTAAATATTCACACAAACTCTGAAATCGAAATAACTGGATCTTTCATGTCCCCTGTATCCGTCGATGCATTAGACAAACTACTTATCTCACATGTCGCGCCAATTATTACCCAAATGAATAATATATTGAACCCATCCGGCTACACTCTTTACGGTTTCGACGGTATCTATGGATTTCATGTGTATAAAACGTTGTTCACCTATCAAGCCGTGTTACCTATTGAAAATAGGGTTAATTTAGAGGATCAACTTAATTATATTACGCAGATTTTTGATGTCACTAGCACAGATGTATCAAAAGGCGCCAAGATGCGCTTCAAGCGCGTTCGAAATTATCGCGAAATGGACGCGAAATTTTCGGTTATTCGCGAGATATATGACCGAACCGGGAATTCCGAAGATGTGATTCAGGGTCTCGTAGACAATTTTGATATTACCGAACAAGAAGCTATATCATTATATGCGGAATTTCGTTCTCAATTCCAAGTACTAAACCGGCGCGTTATAGACAATCCTGGATTTCCTACCGAATTTCAAATGAGACCACTTAAGAATGAACTTGTCGTCGAAATCCAGTCTATATCGTCGCCGAGATATCTAGATATCATATACCAATATATCGATACTATTTTGAGATTGTCTCAGAAACCTAAAACAGTTACTATTTCTGCACCAAAACTAAAAACATTTAAGACCAAGGTTCGTGTTTCTGAAAAGGTTGTATTGGATGAAGTTGAAACTGTTATTGCACCCGCCATCGCCGCTATAGAACTATATAAACCCATGCAATTTCATTTGGAAAAGGACGAGGAAGAAGATATTCCCGTAGAAGCAGACTCGCGCCCACCAACCGGTCTAGATTTTGAAGATGAATTTGATTATAACTATGACGAAGACGTTGCTGTGGATGAAACGGATAATAAATTGAACGATGTTGAATCAGACGATGAATATTACGGCGGTGTTGGAACTCCCGAAGAAAACCTGGAATATAAGGCAAATATTGATGGTATGCCCATTAAAAACCCCAGCCCGTTTTTCAAACGAATGTTAGAGCGCGACCCCGTATTATACGTAACCGAAGAATCCAGCAAATTCCCACTTTATTCCAAGGCATGTCCGTCTGGTGACAAACGTCAACCGGTTATATTAACCGATGCCGAAAAAAAACGAATTGATGAGACCAATCCTGGATCATACGGGAAGGCATTATTATACGGATCATCAGAAGAAAAGAAGTTTTGGTATGTGTGTCCAAGATACTGGTGTTTGAAAACAAACTCAAGTATAAGCGAGGCCGATGCGAAGGAGGGTAAAAAGTGCGGCGCCATTATACCCCGCGGATCCGATCGTGTTCCGCCAGGAGCGTATGTTTACGAATTCAATAATCCAAAGGTTCATATGAAAAACGACAAATATGTTCAACACGTTCCGGGGTTTCTTAAAAAGGACAAACATCCCGATGGCCTCTGCATTCCGTGCTGTTTCAGCAAGGAGTGGGATTCAAAAGACCAAAAGGGGCGCCGCGAACAATGTGGCTATGCGGAAGAGGGTGAAGCCGAAACTGAGGCCGAGGTTGAAAAATCGGATACCGGGACAAAAACAAATAAGGTTGTCCGTAAAAAGGCACAACCCACTCAAAAAACACAACCCCAAAAGGTCCTTTCCTACGTAATGGGATCGGTATCTTACCCGCTTCCTCAAAATAGATGGGGCTTTTTACCAGAATCGTTGCAATTGTTTCTTAAAACCGATAATTCCGTATCAGTTGATCCGCAAAACCCTGCGCTTATTCTGTCCGGTGAAACGTGTATATTACGATATGGAGTTGAAAAATCGGATAATCAATCCTTTTTCGCATGTTTCTCATATTATTATGCATATAAGCACAGTCTACCTACGATTCCATCTATAAACGAGTTCCGTGCGATTTTTTTAAACTCGATTGATATTGATTTGTTTATCCGCTACCATAACGGCAATCTCGTCTCCATATTCCGACCTCGCTTGGTAACACGTTCTGAAATAGCTATTGAAAAATACTCCGAATCCGCATTCTACAAAACAATCGACCTGAACGACGAAACCCAGGTTGACTATCTCGAAGATACAATCACATCTTATGAAAATTTTATACAGTATATCCAAGATGAGAAGTCGGTCATTGACCACACATATTTATGGGACTTTTTTTGCAATCGCAATCCGAAACTCCTATTGGATGGTATGAATCTAGTTATCTTACAAATTTCCGATAATGATATCACCGAAAAGGTTCAGATGATATGTCCATCAAATGCATATTCTCATGCAGAATATAATTCGCGCAAGGAAACGGTTATCTTGGTAAAACAGGATAAATTTTACGAACCAGTTCAATTATACGAACAGCACGACACCATTGTGGTTGCTAAGACCGACGATGTAGTATATTCGTTGAAACGCGGTGAACGCGTATACGATTCGAGTGTGATTGATTCAAAACGAAATGTAAAATATACTTTGAAACAGGGCGAGACCAAGAAAAGCGATCTCGTATTTAAAAAGGCATTTGTTGAACATACTGCCTTGGACGAAATAAAAGAAATGTTAAAACTTATCAGGGCTACCACAAATAAATACTGTGCGCCGCTACCAAGTATGCCGCGCAAATATGCGTTTAAACAAAATATGCCTATCTTGGACATTGTTCGTATACTTAAGACCGCACACTATCAAATTATATCTCAAATATTGAATTACCGAAATAAAACAATTGGTGTTTTGGTTAAAAAACCCGACGACGGCCGTTTACCAGTATTTGTCCCCTGTTTTCCGTCCGCTATTGCTCCCGATTTGGAAACCAAATATATGGACGATGACTCCCTATGGATTGATTACAGAGATACGCGCGATCGATTAAACGAGATTTCGGTCGATACTAAGGGAGGCGTATTTACCAAGCCTACCGTTAAAATTGTAGAAGATGGTCTGGTGGTTGGATTTTTAACAGAAACCAACCAATTTGTTCAAATTAACCCACCAACCCAATCACTCGACGAAGACGGCATAGCAGTTGTCGAACATTCCAGCAATTCGCAAACAACCGCTGATAAAACACTGACCACATGGAAATACGAATCCAAGACTCGCCGCCGAGTCATACGAAATATCAACCTAGAAACACAATTTTATAACATATTCCGAAGCTTGGTTCGTATCCAATTAAATGATTATGATCATCGCAAAATACGCCAAGAAATATTAAATACGATCGACGATAATCGATATTCCTATCACGGAAAGTTGAAACATATAGAAAAGCAATTGCATATGTTGCTCGACGACAAGACCAGTTTTGACGAAATCAATCCTGATAAATTACGGTCACTTGAAACGGTTGTTATGTGTCGGATCAATTCAGACACGCAGAAATGCGAGTCAACAGATACGATGGGGACATCTACCAAATTCTGTTTGACTACCGACGACGGAAAATGTCGAACAATTTTCCCGAAATTACATCTGATTAGCGGAAAAGAAAATCAACGCATCTATTTCGGTAGAATGGCGGATGAATTAATACGATACAGTCGAATTCGCGTGTTTATGTTTCAACCAAAAACATACATGAATATTACCAATACTGATTTACAGATTAATAACGACGAATTGTTTTTACTTGAAAGTCGAGTGTCGCGAGAATATTTCCGTAATATTATACCCTACACGACCGATAAATATGTTCACAATATTGAATACGATAATGCCCATCCAGAAATTACACAAACTTATGCGAATCGTGTGAATCTCGATGAACAATCCGCTATGACCAAAAATATACCCGAAACCGCGGATAAATTGGACGAATACATCTTGGATTGTATTCAACAAACGAAGTCGCGCGTCATTGGTAACGACAAGGCCGGTTCGTGGCGACCCATGTTTCCGGTGGAGGCAAAAGAGATTATGTTTAATAACACAAATGAATGCAGTTTCATTCCGATTATATATATTTTTCAACAAATATATCATACTAATCTTTCTGTGAAAAATATCAAGACCTCGCTCTGGAAAGAATATACCCGCCTCTTTGAAAATCCATCGAATGTAGATAAGATTTATGCGATATTGCGCAACCAAGGAAAACGTGTGATGATTGATCGTGTGAAAACCGGACGAGTTACGTTTGAAACAGTATTATTCAGCGAAGAATATTACATCACAGATCTCGATTGGTGGGTATTCTGTAAAACGGCTCATTTACCCGTGATTTTGTTTTCATCGACCACGTTGAAATATTTATCGTCTTCGATTACGTGGTTAAAATTAGGAGGAAAAGGTGTGGCGAACGAGAAATACTTCTTTGTTCGCTCTCCTGTAGACATTCGGCCAAATACTCCACCATCCTATCACGTATTACAATCAGGATATGCCTTTTCTGAATTAAAGGGCACATTATTTTTAGATGCCGAAAGAGGCGATGAACAGTATCGTCAAAACATGATTGCGCTCGATATATATCTTGAAAAAACCACGTTCATTTCAAAAAACCCTGCGAAATAATATTGATATAGATATATACATCTTTCGATGAACATTCTGTTATTTATATACATATTTTCGTTATTCGTTATTACGGCACCGAATGTTCTATTCAAAATATCCGGAAATTATGGTTTAGGTATAAATATGTTACATGCTGTCGTATTTACTGGTGTTTTGTATTTTACATATGATATTGTAAGCACCCCTATTGTTGAAGGTGCTTCGACTTCTGTATCCATAGATCTTCCGTTGTTGAATAGTAATAATACATCCAATTCAACGCGTGGGTCTTCTGGGTCTTCTGGGTCTTCTGGGTCTTCTGGGTCTTCTGGGTCTTCTGGGTCTTCTGGGTCTTCTGGGTCTTCTGGGTCTTCTGGGTCTTCTGGGTCTTCTGGTAAAACCACCCCCACTCCCATCAATTGCGATCAATATAAGGATTCTGATTTAAATCTACCGACCAAATGTTATAACGAATTGTGGTCAAAGGTCGGTTGCACCACACCTCTCAAAGCAGATTTTATACAGTGGTATTCGACGCAGACAAAAGCCAAGGCATTCGCGGATATGGGGTATTGGGCGACTGCGACTGATGACGATCATCGCACTGCTTGCTACGGGACAGAAAAGACTAAATGGCCTGGCGCTACCTCATCAACTGGCGCTACAAATGTAAAAGTCAATGTTCGTCCGTCTCAGTGGATAATGACTGGTTCTGGTAAAAACGGGACAACTCCTCCTGGTAAAAAGATTGGCGCGACATCAACCAATCAAGGTGATGGATTTAGTAAAGTTAATGTTTATGGCGATGCGACGGCTAAAGATTTTGATTCAGGAAATGGGACTTTTACTGCTCCAGCAGATGGTTTGTATCATATTCAATTAAATGTGTTTAGTAACGGGACCGATACTAATGGTCGGAATGTGGTGTTTGTATCAACTGGTGTATCCGGTGGCGAACAATATGCGGTATTTAACCAAAAATCAACAACATCTGAATGTAGTTATAACTGGACACAAATGGTGTGGTTAAGTAAAGGAGATCAGACATATTTCAGAAATGATAGTGGGGCGTCGCCTAATATATTTTATTATGCCGACAAACATACAAATCTCTCTATTATTCGGATATATTAACTCATTATGTGAGATATCGCTCAATTTGCGACCTAAATATGGAGCGATATTCGAAGCTTTCTCATCCAAATAATATTTATATGCATATAGATATATACATCTCATGATGAACATTCTGTTGTTTATATACGTTTTTTCGTTATTCGTTATTACAACACCCAATGTTCTATTTAAAATACAAGGAAAATACGGTTTAGGTATAACTATGTTACACGCAATTGTCTTTACTTGTCTTTTGTATTTTACATATGATATTGTAAGTTCCTCAATTGTTGAAGGGAATACTTTAACTACTGTATCCATAACAATTCCGTCATCCTTACTCACCGCCGGAGCTGCAGATGGAGAAGAAGGGCCTCCTGGTGCGACGAGTTCTACTGGTGCGACGAGTTCTACTGGTGCAACGAGTTCTCCTAGTGTAAGTCAATTAACGCCGATCACACAAAAAAACATTAGAGAAGCAGTTAATGCTTGGATATCTAATCCGAGCGCGGCAACAACTACATATGGAAACATCAGCGACTGGGATACGAGTGCGGTTACTGATATGAACCTGCTATTCTTCAACAAATCAAAATTTAATTCTGATATCAGTAGGTGGAATACGTCGAACGTTACCAATATGTATGCGATGTTCGCGAACGCCTATTCTTTTAATCAACCCATAGGCAAATGGAATACATCCAAGGTTAACAATATGCTCTACACATTTTTGTCGGCTACATCATTTAATCAACCCATCGGTGAGTGGGATACAAAAAATGTTACCAATATGTATGGAATGTTCGCAAGCGCTACATCATTTAATCAACCCATTGGCGAGTGGGATACGGAAAATGTTACCAATATGTATGGAATGTTCTCAGGTGCTACATCATTCAATCAACCCATCGGCGAGTGGGATACGGAAAATGTTACCAATATGTATGGAATGTTCTCAGGTGCTACATCATTCAATCAACCCATAGACAAGTGGGATACAGCCAAGGTTACCAATATGTCGTATATGTTCGCAAATACTAATTCATATAATCAACCCATAGGCAAATGGGATACTGCAAATGTTACCAATATGTATGGTATGTTCTCAGGTGCTACATCATTCAATCAACCCATCGACAAGTGGGATACTGCAAATGTTACCAATATGTCGTATATGTTCGCAAATGCTAAGTCATATAATCAACCCATAGGCAAATGGGATACGGAAAATGTTACCGATATGTCGTATATGTTCGTGAACGCCATTGCTTTTAATCAACCCATAGGCAAATGGGATACGGTCAAGGTTACCGATATGACCTCTATGTTTTGGTATGCTACATCATTTAATCAAAACATCCGTAACTGGAGTATGACTGCAGTCAAAAAGAAGGGAACCATGTTTGAGGGTGCAAGTGCAATGAAATCGGGAAAACCAGCTGGCGTTTAGAATATATAAAAAACTCTTTTTGCTCGCCGCACATTTACCCAAGTTTTATCCAAAACATGTGAAAAATATTTATTGAAATATTCAACATTCCAATAAATAATTATATACCATTATCATTTACAATATTATCAAGCGATCCATGGGCAATAGCCTATACGATTTCCTTAAAACCCCATATTATAATCATCGTCACACACACCAGATTCATCGGTGGTTCGAATATTAGACACATTATTCTGAATGATGATTTGCGATTTACTGCATTCGCCTTTATCGCCAGTAGTCGCAAACGCCGCATCAATATCTTTCGCGGTATCCGACACGTTTACATCAAACGCCTCTTGTTTCTCCATCTCCTTCATATCCAATACAATTTGGAACGCGCCCGTTCCGTAATTACCATATTGGCCACACATAACATTTGCCGATACTCCACGCATATGATCGAAATCACCATGACGCGCGGCGTTCAGTAATACCTCCGTGTGAACCTCAAACGTCGCCTTTGCGACAGGTCCCACATTATCACTCAATAGACCCGATCGGAAAATCGGAACCATATTGTAATTACACGTCATACGATCACACAACAATCCGAGATGGTGGTAATTAATATACACACCACTGAATTCCATCACATCCATCATTTCATTGTTGATCATTTGACGGGCAGCTTCAATGCCGAGCACGTCATAAATCTCTCGAATATCATTACTCAATGTGCGAGTTGTATCGATATAATCCAATGATAGCGCCTCCATCAAGTTGGTTCCGGTCGTATCCAACACCCAAATATCATTCTTCACATATTTGCCGTCCTCCTTTTGAATAGGCATATGCTTGTCTTCCGTGACTGAATATTGCCCCTTCTTCACAATAGGCATATCTTCCACCTTTCTGACCGCATTCTGGATTTTGCGCGCGATCACATTATCAATGTGGTTTACGCCACGCAACACGACTCCGTTCAATAATGCATCCTGAAAGTTGTTGAGTAGATAGATATCATCGGATTGGTCCAATGTCTCTGCAACACCCTTCTTCTTGTTTTTACTCAGAATGGTGCTGTTCACGCGAATTCTGAAAACCAACTTGTCGCTATTATAATCCGAATATACACACGATATGTCTCCGCCATATTGACTATTCGCAATGGCGAAATGCACATCGTCCATTGTTATATTCTTATCCAACAGCGTCTCCGCGTCGAGCTCCAAACGAACCACCCATTTCGATTTTGACTGACCTTCCGTAGAAGCGTCCGCCGCATCTTCCGGGCTCATGCAATCCGTCATGATCTTCTCAAATTCGCTATATTGTTCCATGAGTAATTGATCTTCTGCGATCGTTGTCGATTCCAATGATGGCTCAAAACACAATTGAATGTTTTTGGTTACATCCACGAGTTTAGTGTGTTCCATCATAGTCGCATACGCAGTCGCCTTGTCCTGATCAGTCTCATCCATGGGCTTCAAATAGACAGTGAGCGATGGATTCTTGGGGTTCTTCGTCAGACGAAGAATTTCTTCGATACGCGGCACACCTCGAGTGACGTTTGATTTGCTAGAAACACCAGCCAAATGGAATGTGTTGAGCGTCAACTGCGTTGTCGGTTCGCCAATCGATTGCCCCGCAATCACGCCCACCATTTCACCAGGATGCACTAGAGCCTCCTTGTGCTTCAATGCGATGGTCTCCAATAATGTGGACAGACCCTTTCTATGAAAGCGCTTGTTTACTAACAAATCCTTGGGCGATAAGTAGAAGTAATACATCACCTCGAACAATTTAGTGAGTGGGGCGAATGTGTATTGATTCATCTTCTTGAAATTCTCCTCGATCATTTCAAATGCCTCAAACGGTGTGATATCCACCACACTATTCGCATTTAATCCCAACTGTCCCTGCACATTGGTGATAATATTTTGAAACGATACGGGCATGGAGATCGAATTCTCGTTCTTATATTTGAACACATTTTTAACCAGTTGATCACGCATGTTCAACATGTTGGATATGTATTTTCGGCACATCTGTTGGGCGTCAGACTTCTGCTTTTTCATGCGAGAAATCGCCCCACGGTTGTATACACTCAACAGTTCACTCGATTGATCATTTACACCAATAATGTCGTAGTGCATGTAGATATCTTCAACACTCATACCGACCAAAGGAATGATCTGATGTTCAACGCGACCCGTATCGAACGAATCGTCGCCATATGCGAATTGAATAATCTTGCCCATATTGTTGCGGACAGTCATATCGTATTCAATCTTAAGATCTTCCAAACCTTTGATCAAACGACGCTGAATATATCCCGTCTGCGAAGTTTTCACAGCGGTATCAATCAAACCGATACGACCACCCATCGCATGGAAGAATAATTCGGTCGCAGTCAATCCGGAAATATAAGAGTTTTCGATGAATCCGCGCGCACCCGGACTGTCGTCAAATTTGTGGTAATGTGGTAGTGTGCGACCATCAAATCCATATGGAATTCGCTTACCATCAACGTTCGTCTGTCCCAAACAGGATATCATCTGGGAAATGTTGATGGGGGTGCCTTTCGATCCTGAATTAATAATGATGAGAAACTTGTTCGACGCGTCCAAACTATCGCGACCAATCTTACCAGCCTCATCCGTTGCTTTATTCAAGATGTTATTCACCGTGGTTTCAAACTCCGTATTATTTGTGCGAGACGTATTATTCTCAAACACGCCCAAATGAACCTGGTCAATGAGCTCCTTGACCTCGGCCTTTTGTTTGGCTATGGCGGCCAGAATCTGTGTTTGGGTCGTCTTGTTCGCAATCAAATCGCTAATTCCAACGCTATACGAACTGGTTTTCAAATATTCGGTTACAATGTTCTGTAAATTGTCGTTGAAATTCACACAGGCCATATTGCCGAAATCATTGTGAATGCGATGCAATAATCCCTTTGTAGTTGAACCGATAACCGACTTGTCCAGTTGACCGCGGAATAGTTTTCCGTTTTTAAGTTCAAATACATTCGGTGATGTTGCGAAATTGTCGACACCTTCCTTGTATTTCTTATCGTTTTTATATACCATAGTCAATGGCGGCATAATCTGCGAAAGAACGTCGAACGACGACAATGTCTTCCCCTTTTCGCGAATCGCCTCCGTATTTACATGAGGATACATCATCAACAGATTCATCGCCTCGCGCGGTGTAAAATTAATATTCGGTCGGGTCATTCTATAAGAACCCAACAATGAGT
>Ga0209353_10000173_pt1 | contig 38944 bp, 38 predicted proteins | sample LauGreSpBDMM15SD_2_FD_187561 | JGI IMG/M metagenome (GOLD analysis project Ga0209353, IMG submission 187561) | Freshwater lake microbial communities from Lake Michigan, USA - Sp13.BD.MM15.SD (SPAdes) (version 2) | ecosystem: Environmental > Aquatic > Freshwater > Lake | place: Lake Michigan... | reverse complement strand
TAATACCTCTATCAAACCACACTTTAAAAACTCTATCAAAATAAAATTCAACTGATTCTTCACTTGGATAAATTGAATCATGATGCATATCAATTACTATAGGAATTTGTATTTTTTCACTAATTGGCAAAAGATCTGTAACACAATAGCACATTTCGCAATTTTCCAAGACTAATCTATTACGTGTATTTTCAGGTAAAAGTAATATGTTTTTTTCCAAGCGTTCCAGTGCTTTTTCTTTATTTCCATAAACTCCACCTCCATGAATAATAATTACAGAATTTTTATCAAGATTCATACGATCTAATATATCTGCATGATGATTTAAATCAAGAAATGTATTCTTTACTACATTTTCATTTGGACTACTTAATACATTATATTGACCAGGATGCATTGTAAGACGTATATTATTTTCTTTAGTATAATTTCCAATTTTTTCAAGTTGTTCGTGTGCAAAATCGATAGAATATCCATGTTCAGGATGACTTGCAAATGGAAAAATTTCTGAACTTAATCTCATAAAAAAAATATTATGTGCAACATTCCATTTTAGTTGAGTTAAAAGATCTTTTAAATTTTGATCAATGAGCGATTTTAGATAACCGAATCCTTTTTCTTTTAATGTTGCTAATCTTAGTGTTCTAGATGTAAATACTGGCGGTTTTTGTTTTCTTAATTCTGTATTTAAACAGGCATATCCGAAATTAAAATTTTGAGGAACTTTAAGCATTATTGTACATTTCTTTAAATAAAAAAATATAAATTCAATTTTAAAAAAAATGAAATTTAAAGAAATAAAAACAATAAAAAACAATAAAAAATGATAAATAAAGATGGTACTTTAAAATCATTTCCAAAAGTATGTGGTGTTTTAGTAGAACCAAGATTTTTAGATAACATTGTTATTTTAATTGACAATTTTCAAAAAGTAATGCCAGCTAGGCATCTTTTCTTTTTCTGTGGGTCAAAAAAATACGAATATTATACAAATTTATACAAGGATAATTCTTTAATAACTATAATTGATCTAAAAATAAATAATTTAAATGCTAAACAGCATAATAATTTATGGAAAACTCTTTCTTTTTGGGAAAATTTTGATAATTATACTCATATATTAACTATTCAAACAGATGGTTGTTTATGTGAAAATTCTACTTATAAAATTGAAGATTTTTATAAATATGATTATATTGGAGGATATTCTACATTTAAATGGTGGTGGAAGGAGACACAAGGTCTTCATAGATATTCTGATTATCAATGTTTTAATGGTGGATTTTCTTTTAGAAAAATCGAGTCAATGAAAAACGTATTAAAAACTTATCCACCATTACCAACAGAAGATTTTTATCCTGGATTATCATTTAGATCTTTTGGTGAAGATTTATATTTTGTTGTTGGTCTTTTAACATTAAATAATAGAGGTACCTTGCCGATTAACATCAAAGACGGTAGAGGTACAGTTAATAATAAATATATTTTAGGTCTAGATGAATTTGCAACAAAATTTTGTACACATACTCATTATTTTCATAAAACTTTTTGTGTTCACAAATTAGATAATTATATAAATAAACAAGAGTTGAATTCTTTTTTAAAATATTGTCCTGAATTTCAAGATTTTATTAAAAAATAATTGATTTAAAATAATTTTAAGAGTTATTTTAAAAAATTTACTTATGATATATTCTATTTTAGTTTTAACTATTGGTGTATTTTTAGGTCAAGAATACAATTTACCTTTAGTAAAAGATGGTGCTTTATATATATACAATTTATTACAAGAATCAAAAAAGACGGATATAGTAGCAGAGGAAATACAAAAAAGTATATTTAGCTATTTTAAACTATTTTGATTTATAATAAAAAAATGAATTTAGATCATTTTATGTTATAATACAAAAATATGAACGAGAATAAAAATATAACCCAGGATAAAAATATAACCCAGGATAAAAATATAACCCAGGATAAAAATATAACCCAGGATAAAAATATAAAACCAATCGTCGCTGAAAAAAAGGTATACATTGTTGATTTTTTAAATATATTTTCTGATTTTAGGGAAATAAAGTATAAAAAGCAGAATATTGATTTTCATTCTGTAAAGCATAGTAATAAAGAGAAAGACACTTATGATTTTTTTAATTTATTTTTTACAAAATACATAGATTATGTTAATATTAACAATACAAGTCAATTTTACTTTGTTATGAAAAAACTACATAATTATGAAATTATTTTAGATAATATTATGAAAACGCATAGAAACTTTAATATGAAATTTATTATAATTGAGGATAAATTTAAAAACGAATTACTTGATAAAAACAAGGATGATTTTTTATGCCAGTATTTTTTTTATATTTTACAAAAAACTAATGACTGTGTATTAATTTCTAATGACAAGTATAGAGATAAAGGAAATTACATTAAATTATTTAATTTTGATATTTTTATAAGAGTAATTAATTTTAATCATAAAACAAATACTTTGGAAAAATCTATTTTAAAAATACAGTTGTCAGATAATATAGGTAATCTTATTATCTTGCAAAAATTTAACAGGTGTACTATTCCGAAAAGAGATTTGAATATTATATTATGATTTATTATGATTTTATTAAAATTCTTTGACAATAAATATTTTAGAAATATATTCAAAAAAGTATATTTTAGAAAATATTGTAAATAATTTAGGTTTAGATGATCTTTTTAATTCTAAAAAATCAGAAAAGTATTTAGATTTAATTATTTGATAAAGCATGTAAATACAATTTTTTGTACCATAAATAATATCGAATAGTTTATTTACATAAAGAATATTATCTTTTAAAGGATACATTATTTGTAATGTTTTATTATCATCAAAATATTTTGGATTAAATTGTATAATAATTTCTAAATCTCCAACTTCAACTTTATTATAATTATCGACGCTTATCTCTGTATTTTGATTATTTTGATTATTTTCATTTTGGTTATTATTATCGAATGATATAAATTTTATATTTTCGTTTACGTTTTCATTATTTTCATATACGTTTTCATTATTTTCATATACGTTTTCATTATTTTCATATACGTTTTTATTTTTACCTATATTAAAAATACATTCTAAATTTTGTATAATGTTTTCATGATAAATTTTTGAGTGAATATTATAAATATTATTATTAAGAATGGTAATAGATTCTGGATAAGGAATAATATGAGAATCTTTTTTTTTTGTTATAATAAGATTCATTTTATATTGTTGTATTAGCAAAGATATTTCTTTGTTATTTTTTAATTTACCATTAATAAACATTCCTATATTTGGTAATTTTAGATTCAAGTTTTTATGAGAATATATAAAATTATTTTTTTTATAAAAATTTTCTAAAATTTTGCAGTTATCTGAAAGGAAATTAACTGTAGGATGAATGGATATGTTTGAAATAATATGATTAAATGATATAACACTATCTAATATTTCATTACAATTTTGTACATTAATATTAATAGAAAGAGAGTTTATATTTTGTATATTGTATTGTACTATAAGATTATTTATACTGGTAGTAAATACGTTATATTTTTTTATATTGAAATAGCTAGTTCCTCTAATAAGTAGTGATTCATTTTTAGTAAAATATTTTTCTTCTTCTTTATTAAAATACAAGATTGTTTCTGTCATTTTATCTTTTTCAGACAACATTTTAGAAATTAAAATAATATTTTTAGGTAATCGGGAAGGTACCTTTACTGACGATGTCGATATACGGGAAGGTACCTTTACTGACGATGTCGATATACGGGAAGGTACCTCTACCGTATGAGAAGTTTTTATATTTTTTTTTAATTTATCTATAATATCCCCTCGAGGTTCGATTAATAAAACATAATCATTTGGCGAATCTTGATATAAATCAAGACAGTTATCTAAATATCCATAAATAATATTACAGGATTTTAGAGACATATAATAATGTAAGTAAAGATAAAATAAATTAAAAAAATACATTAAGGCTATAATTTAAATATAGTTTAAATATAATTTAAAAATTAAATTGTATTATATAATATATATGAGTAAGGAAAATATAGTTCCATTAATACCATCCATAACATCTTTACATCAAGAGAAATTTGTAAAAGAAACAAACAAAATTGATATTTACAATATTGTTTTAAATAAAATCGTAGAAAAGATACTTTACACGAATCGCCATACAGATAAAACATATGTTATTTTTGAAATTCCCAAAATGCTTATAGGATATCCTCAATATGATATGAAATCTTGTATTTTATTTATTATAAATAAATTATCAGCAAATGATTATTTCGTAGAATTTTTAGATCCATTTTATATTTATATTGATTGGGGGTCAAAGGAAACTCCAAAAATAAAACATAAAATTAAAGCTGAAATTCCTAAATTTTGTGTAAAAAATGTAGATAATTTAAGAGCTCAAACAAAGGCTTTATTGACTCAATTTCCTGATACATCAAAAGTAGAATTTGTATACGAAGATAAATATAAACAAAATAAAGACAATAAAGAAAAAAAAAAGAAAAATGTAAAACATAAAAAGAAAAAGTGAAAATAAAACATTATAAATAAAAATAAAAAGAAGACATTGAGTAAAAATAAATTAAACGTGTATACAATGGAGAAATCAATGCGAAAAATAGTAAAAATAAAAAAAATAAAAAACGATCAAGTATGTTTATCAAATGACTGGATAAATAAAATAATAGAGAATAAGGATAAATATAATGAGTATAAATGTATAATTTCTGATGAAAATGACATTGATTTAATTAATTTTATAAATATAAATAATAAAAATAATAAAAATAATAAAGTAAAAGATATTTCTTTTTTAAAAGATTATTTATATTTGAAAATTATAAAAAATAATGTAGATAAAAATGTAGATGAAATCTTTTCAGTTGTTATTTTAAAAAAGCAAAAAATATTTATAAAAGATGAAGATGATTTTAAAATATACAATTCTATATTAATAGATTATATATGTGAAATACAGAAGAATTTTTATAATAAATACGAAGATAAAAGTAATGAAACAAATACAGATAACAAAGACCAAGACGAAGATAAAAAAGACCAAGACGAAGATAACAAAGATGATGAATTAAATGAAACAAGTATAGATACAAATGATATAATAAACATATCTATTAAAAAATTTTTAGAAGTTTATAATATGGATTTGTCATGTTTTATTCACAATAATGAAAAAAATAAAGATAGATTATTATGTAAAAAAATATTTTATTATAGACCTATATCGGTTGATAAATTAATGAAATGTAATATTTTAAAATATTATTATATTGAAAAAAAAATATTAGAAAAGATTTACAATACTTTTAGTTATCATGAATCTTTTTTAAGTAATGTAAAATTACAAATTCTAGATTGTAATAATTATAGTGATGATGAGATATATATATTGGCTGAAATATTGAGTTATAAGTTATTAAAATATAATAAAAAAAATTTAGATATATTTGAATACATAAATGAAAATGAAATGTATAATATTTTAAAAAATCCTTTATTTTATAAATTTATAATAAGAAATGAATATGATGAGATTACAGATTTTGTATGTATTCAATGTTCTTATATAAAGAATAATAGAAATGATATATATTGTAAAAATGGTAATTATTATTGTAGTTTTTATTTAAATTCAACGTCAAAACATATATCTTATATTTTAGAATGTATAAGTGAATATTCTTATAAAAAAGGTATATTTGATATAATAACATTGTGTGATTTTTTTACAGGAGAAGATTCTAATTATTTTAAATTAATAAGAAAATCTAGCGTATACTATTATGCAAATAATATAAAATCAAATTATATTATCAATTCTAGAAAAAATGGATTACTTAGTATTTTTAATTAAAATTTTTTAAAATATATATACATATATAAATAAATATAAATATAAATATAAATAATGGATAAAGAGTTTTTAATAATTGATACTCATGAAAGTAAAAATGGAAATGTTACTGAGTTTAAAGAAAGTGATGGTAAAATATTAATAAAGCATTTTTCAGGAACGAACACTGATAATTTCATTATAAAAAAATTCAATGGAAAAAGATTAGATTTTTGCTTTTTTAAATTAAATGGTATTTTTTACATTAATATAAATGGATGTCATATTATTGATTATAAAAATTTTATACATATACAGTATATATCTCAAAAAGAACAAAATGTTTCTATTAAAAATTCATATATTGGAGAAATTATTTTAATAGATTGCGATGTTGATATGGTTCATAAGGCATTAACAATAATGTCTGATTGGATAAAATCTAAACAGTCAATGTTAAATGATATTATATACTATGTTTTCAATTAAAATTTTGAATTTTAAAAATTTACATAGTAAAGAAATGTACAAATAAAGCTAAAATAATAATTATAAATTGAAAAGTATAAAGAGTTTTTTTATACCCTTCATAATCATATCCTATACCGTAAATTCTTGGTTTACCATTTGGTTTAAATAATATAGTAGGTTTAACTATATATGTTATAATAATAATACAAAATAGATATATAATTTTTTTCTGTATCCCTTCAGATAATTTTAACATAATTATTTTAAAATTACTTATAATTACTTTATATAAAGAAAATAATTTAAACAATTTAGTTTAAAATCTAAAATATATATATAAAGTGATTTAAAGTGATTTAAAGATAATTTAATGAATATTAATTTACCAGAAAATCCTGGTAGAGCTAGACGTTTAGCATATAGTGATTATGTGCGAAATAATTTTTTAAATAATAGAAACAGAAATGACAGAAACAGAAATGACAGAAACAGAAATGACAGAAACAGAAATGACAGAAATGACAGAAATGACAGAAATGACAGATATATAATTAATGCAAATAATACATGGAGAAATAATAGAGACAGGGACAATATATATAATATAAGAATAGTAGGAGAAAGAAGAGTTGAGACTCAAGATGTTGAAGTTATTTTAGAAAAAAAATTATTAATAAAAGACTTGTTAAAAAATTCAAATATATATTTTACAAAAGATTTATTTTCATGTAGCATTTGTTTAAGTGAAAACGATGATATTTCTATTATAAGAAGATTAGTTTGTAATCATAATTTTCATATAAATTGCATAGAAAATTGGTTATCGAATAATTCAACTTGTCCTATATGTAGATATAATTTAATTTGTTAATTAAAATTACTTATAATTTATTAATGAATTTTTTTTTATAAATATAATAGTAATAATGGATACTAAATCATTACAATCTGCTAATATAAAGACTTTATTTCATCCAAGTATGTTTGAACAAAATCCAAGAGAATCATCAGATGATGATATTAAAAAAACGATATTGACTGTTCGTGAAGAGAGAGACCAAAGATTATCAGAAAAAGATTTTAAAAATATAGTATCGAGAGGAGCTTTTCATTTTACTGATGATGATAAGCAAATTAGTAAAAGTAATGCTAAATATATGTTTAAGAATTTATACGGAGATACACCATTAACGTTTTTATATTTTTCAGAAAAAAATCTTGAAAATGTACAAAAATTATTAAGACTACGTGTTTACAAGCAAACTGAATATGTAATAGATGACCAATCTAAAAACGAATTACTAACAGTAATGCGAGGTGTATTTTTAGAACATTCTGCTCATCCACCTTTAATTCATCAAGATATGTCAAAAGAACAAGTTGAAATTTTATTAATAAAATATACAAAAGAAGTTGATAGATTAAATAAATTAGTCATAGAATTCACTGTTCCAAAATTGATAGCTCAATTAAAACAATATTTTGGATATTTAAAAGATGCAAGTTCACAACCTATAATTATGACTCGACCTGTAAATAATAGTACTGCTGGTCAAAAGGCTTATAAAAGTGTAACTCAAGTTTTATTTGGTGGTAAATTTTAAATCTAATTAAAGTACCAAGAAATCCTTGGTAAAATTGTATTTATAGCGCAAGCTTTTTCTTTTGACCCAGTTAATTCTACTAATGCATCTAAGCTCATATCTACATGATTATCAATATAACAAGCTGGACATTCATCCATTACTTTTAATTTTATTTTATTTTTATTATATTTAACTATAATTTCTTTTCCACAATATGATTTAGAATCCTTTATAGCTACCCAATATTTACTTTCTGATGTATATTTACCCCCATATTCGCCATTAAAGTTACAAGGCCCATAGCTTATATTATCATTAAATGTTTGAACATGTGGGCATCCTATAAGATCTGGTCCAACTCTAAAATAAAATGTTGCTATTGTATTTGTAGTTGTAGGTTTATTTAAATTAGCATTAATTAATTTATTTTGTATATTTCGTGTATTATGTGTATTATTTATTGTACAGCAATTTACAAAATAAAAGAACAAATAAAAGATCATCTTTATGTATTAATAATACATAAAAATTAAAAATTAAAAATTAAAATGTAACGGAACTCTAGTGAAAGTGGGGTGGGGTATAAATTATCTATAAATTATCTTATATAGCTTTAATTTTAGTAGTATATTTATAGGTAATAGGTATACCGTCTCTTATAACTTCATTCTTTTCATTAACTTTTGAGACTTTATATTTAAATACTTTTTTTGCTGATCCAGAAGTAGTTTCAGAGATATGAATTTCTAGTGAAAATCTTCCTGCCTTTTTATGATGTCTATAATATTGAGAGAATGCTTTTTTTGCTGCCCCAGATGGTGTAGAACTAATATATCTTCCTCCGTTAGCTCGTAAATGTTTACCATTGTGATAAAAGGCGTCAACTGTAAATGATCTATCTAACTTGTTCATTATTATACAGTTATACAATAAAATTTTTTTAGATAAATAAAAAATATATTATATATATTAATTATAATATGGATATTGAAAAAATGGATGGGTTAAGTAGTTTTTCAGGATCAGGTCCAGATTCATCTTTACATAAGAAACTGATGAGTAATATACAAAAACAATATGGAATAAAATTACCAAGTATAAAAAGGAAATCAAAAAAGAAACAAAAAAATAAATTAAAAAGGAAATCTCCTCTTAAAAGTGAAATTGATATAAGGGGTGGTAGAGGAATATTAAAAAAAATAATTAAAGATACATCAAGTACATCAAGTACACCAAGTACATCAAGTGCATCAAGTACATCAAGTACATCAAGTACATCAAGTGCACCAAGTACACCAAGTACTGTATCAAAAAAATATAAAGATACTCTAAAGAGTACATTAGAAAGATCTAAAAAAGCTAAAGATACTTTATTTAGTAATGCAAAATATGCTAAGGATACTCTAAAAAAGTCACGAGAAAAACGTGCTAAAATATTAAGAGAGATTTTAGGTAAAAAGAGTAAAAAAAGTATATCTCAAAGTGGATCTGGAAAAGTACGATCTCAATATTATGGTAAACGTAGTAAAATAATGGTAAAAGTTCCACAAAATGTAAAAAATACAGCACTTTATTCATTTAAATTAAAAAAACTTGGATTTGGAGGTGGTTTAGAGACAGGTTGGAAAAGAGCAAAGCAATTATCAACTAAAAAATCAATACCTATTGAAGATTTGCGTTTTATGCATGCTTGGTTTTCACGTCATTTATATGCTTCTTATCCATCATATAAGAAATGGAAGATTGCGGGTAGACCAAAGGACTCGTCTTGGCATCGAAAACATGGAATTGTTTCTTGGTTAATATGGGGAGGTTCTCCTGCTTTAAATTGGGTAAATGGAAAGGTTGGATTATTAAATAAAAGTTATCCAAATAAACATTTTAACAAAATAAAGTTAAAGTAAATAATATTACTTGAAAAAATGAATTAAATTTATTTTTTAAAAAGATAAAAAATAAATGTGGGGTACAAGTCTTTGTTGGTGGGCTAATATAAAGTATCCTGATAATATAAAAGATGAAATAATAGAATTATTATTTGGAAAATCTGGTTTACAATTAGATATAGTTCGATATAATTTAGGTGGTGGAAGTAATCCTGATAAAACTATTAAACAAAATTTTCGTTTGGGAGGTAATATGCCCTGTATTAAAAAACATGATGGTGATTTTGATTTGTCTAGTGACAACTTACAATTATCAATATTAGATTCTGCTATAGATAACGGTGTTGATAAGGTAGAAATATTTTCTAATAGTCCTCCATGGTGGATGACTAAATCAGGTGTAACAAATGGTAGTGATAAAAGTTTTGATTGTAATTTAAGAAATGAATGTATAGATGATTATGTATCCTTTTTAGATGATTCTTATAATTTATTAAAAAGAAAGTATCCAGTTGTTAGTATTGCTCCATTTAACGAGCCAAGTAATCCTTTTTGGGGTCCAAAAGTTAATCAAGAAGGATGTTTTTTTGACTACTTTACTCGTTATAAAATATTACGTTCTTTAAAATCTAAAAGTAAAGACAAAGTATTTATTTCTGGTGTTGATGAATTTAGTGCAGGATTTGCATTATTTTGGTATATTTTTTCACCTAGATCTTTAATTGATCGTATAAATATCCATGGTTATCGATTATCATATAAAAATTTTACTTTTTACTTTGACGATTTTAATATTTGGAAACGTTTACTTAGATTGTTAACAAAAAAGCCAATATGGATGAGTGAATATGGGTATGGGTATCCTAATACAATAGTTGATTCATTACCTTTAGCGAGAAAAATATTTGACGATTTAAAATTATTAAAACCAGAAGCATGGATTTATTGGCAAGCAGTTGAAGATACAAATGGAAGTAATTGGGGATTACTTCAGATTGATTTCAATAATCCTACTATAATAAATATTCAAAAACAATATTATATTTTTAAACATTTTACAAAAAGTATAAAAAGTGGTGACAAGTACGACTTTATTAATAAAAACGTATTAAAAATAATAGGTGCATTTACGATAAATTATATTATATTAAATGATACAAAAAATACATTACATTTTTCTTTAAAAGAAGAAATAATAGAATACAACATTTCAAATAAAGACAATGATTACTTTACCTTTAAAAATAAAAAAGACTATCTAGAACCATATAGTATTATGAGTATAGTGTGTAATAAAAATAAATAAACTTTTATTATTACCAATTACAATATTCTAGATATTCCACACGATTTTTTAATTCTTTTATACATTCTAACAAGACAACTGTCATTTTTTGATAATCTAGTGAATAAAATCCATTTTCTGGGCATTTTAATAATTCAGGGAAATCTTTAACAAATTCCTGTGCTATAAATCCAACTTGTTTTACTTTAGTTTCTTCTCCGTTGATATAATTGTATTTTATAGTTTGTAATTTTTCTACTTTATTTAAAAATAGATCATTTTCTTTTTTAAATGGTTCAATATCCTTTTTTAATCTTATATCAGAAGAACTTGTTATAGTACCACCGACAAATACGTCTTTTGAAAAAGATGCTCCTCCTGCTACAGTTAATGATCCACCTGTACCTACACCAATTGCATTTTCTGTAGAATTAATAAATACATTTTTTCCAACAAATAAATTTTTTCCAATACTTGCACCTCCTTTTGTAAGAATACTACCACCATTTGTTATACTAGTAGCATCTTCTTCTGTTTGTAATGTAATACCACCAAAAGAAATAATAGATCCTGAAGAGAAATTTTCTGCAGAATCAGTCGCTGTAACTGTTATATAAGCAAGTGAAGTAGATGTTTGAGAACTACCAGTAATAATACCATCTATATATAAATTTGCTGCAATATGTGCATTTCCATTAACATCTAAAGTATAATTTGGTGTAACTGTATTAATACCAACTTTAGAATCATTTGTATATAAATTTCCTAATGTATTTGTATCAAAACTTGCATTAAAGTAACTATTAATATGTGCATCTCCATTAATATCAACAAATGATATAGGACTTGTTGTTCCAATACCTATATTACCAGCACTATTAATTCTCATTCTTTCAGATCCAACAGTATAAAAATACAAATTTCCATCTGTTATACTTGGTGTAGAGGATGCTAATATTTTAGTAGTTTGTGCTATATCAATAACACCTCCTAAAGATCCCCAAGCACTTCCTGGTCCATAACCTTCAAATTGATTTGTTTCTGTATTATATCTAATTAAACCATCTTGTGGATCATTAGGTCTTGATATTGTGTTTCCTTTTGGAATACATAATTCTTTTCCTGATAGAAAAAATGATCCTGTAGTAATACCAATACTTGCAGATAAATTACCAACAATATCTAATTTATAAGATGGACTACTTGTACCAATACCTATATTACCAGAACTATTAATTCTCATTCTTTCAGATCCAACAGTATAAAAATATAAATTACCATCAGTTATACTTGGTGTAGAAGATGCTAATATTTTAGTAGTTTGTGCTATATCAACAACACCTCCTAAAGATCCCCATGCACCTCCCGGTCCATAACCTTCAAATTGACTTGTTTCTGTATTGTATCTAATTTGACCTGATTTAGGATCATTTGGCCTTGATACTATATTACCAGTAGGTATTTGTAAAACAGGTCCTCCTACATACAAGCTCTTTTTTATACTTGCTCCTCCAAGTGTTAAAAATGAACCTCCATTTGTAATACTAGATGATTCTGATGTACATTGTATAGTTACACCTCCAAATGAAATTAAAGATCCAGTTGAACTATTAATAGCTTCATCTGTTGCTGTTATAGTTACATAAGATAATGATGTAGAACTACCTGCTCCTCCAGAAATAGAACCTCCTTGTAAATTTAAGATACCTCCTATATAAACATCTTTTGTAAAAGAAGCACCCCCCATTACAGTAAAAGACCCACCATTTCCTAAATTTACAGCATTTGTTTCATCTAAAATAGTAGTTTTACCATTTACAAGTAAATTACCAGATGATTGTAATGTCATTACAGTATCTGTTTTTGAATACCAAGTATGATCACCTCCTGATGAAAAATGTTGAATTGATCCAGCAGAATTTACATTACTATTACCATTTATAACAATTCTTGTATTTTCTGGATCATTTTGATCAGATGTTTCCTTTGTACCAATAATACTCGTTCCATTTTGATTAGATGATATAGAAAATCTATTACCTGAACCAAGTTGTAATGTATTTGTGGGATTACTACAAAGGAATCCTATATTACCATTTGATGTAGATGTAAACACATGATTTAAATTTGAATTATAAATACTAAATGAGCCATTTGATTCATTAATATTTTGACCAATTTTCCAAGAAGGATTTGTAGATATTGAAAAATTATTATTATAATAGAAAACAATAGATGTTTCTCCTCCATTTGTAACAGGTGACATATTTACTTGCGGAGTGTTATCTGATCTAGAAAAGATTGGACCATTTATACCCATACCTCCATGTAAAACAAAACTTCCAGTTTGAGAACTTATTGGTATTTCAGTGCTTGTAACTGTTAAATTTCCACCAATATAAGTATCTTTTCCAACAGCTATACCTCCTGCTACACTAAATGCTCCACCTGAACTAATGGAAGAAGAGTTTACTGTTGTTGAAATACCTATACCTCCAGATAAAAAAATAGCTCCAGATGTATAACTTGTACTAACTTGTGTACTATCGAAATTAATATTACCAGTTGCATTATTTAAACTAATAGTACCATCTACGTATAAATTTCCCTTTATACCTATACCTCCTAATAATTGAAGACATCCAGAAGAAGCATTATGACTTTGTGTAGAACTAGTTATAATAACATCATTTGTTGTTGTAATTAAATTATCTTCAATAATAAGACGACTAGTTGTACCATTAGGCATAAAAGTTGATGTACCATTTTGTAATATTTGAAATTTTAAAGAATCATTTCCAGTATACATTTGTATAACTCCACTGCTATTATTTCCAGCGTATAATTGTAATTTTGATGGATTTTGTATATGATTCGATCCGTATAATAATATTCTTGATGTTTCTGTAAGATTAGTATCACCTGTAATACCTAAAAATCCATTATTACTATTTGAGCTAATAAAGTCATTTGATCTTATAGAAATTGCACTATATATATTTGATGTAGAAAAAAATCCAACTCCGATATTATTATTAAATAATACATTTGAATTTAAGAACGTATAATCTGAATTTAAAAATATACTTCCAAAATCAGAGTTTATATTTACATTGTTACTATTATCTAAAGAAATAACATTAGATCTTGATGTACCAGTGATATCTAACCATTTTAGATATTTGTTATTATCTATTGTTAAATTGTCTTTAAAGTTATATGAACTTGACATTAATATAACTTTTAAAAAAATTTTTATCAAAAAACGTTTTAAGGTTCCTTTTGAATAATAATTTTAATTGTGGGATTACCTTCGTTTTTTATAATTATACTTTCTTCATCTCTTTTTTGTGTATATTCTTCATCTCTTTTTTGTGTATATTCTTCATCTCTTTTTTGTGTATATTCTTCATCTCTTTTTTCTATATAATCTGCTTGTGTATCTTTATCATGTAATAGATTAGATTCTTTTTTAATTTTTACTACATCACCTAAAAGTTTTTTCCCAGTAATATGTTCAGTAAAATTTAATGTTTGAATAGTTTGTGGATATATAGATAGTTCTCTTTTTATATTATAAATCAAGTAATATTTAATTTGTTTATTAGATTTTTTAAGAGATATATTTTCTATAAATTGTAAAATAGGAATAGATAAACAATTATTGTTTCTATTAATTTTTTTAAATTCTGATTTAGGATTTACGAAATAGTTTAATTTATTATATTCGTATTCGTCACAATTTTGATATTCTATTTTTTCATAATAATTATTTTTAGAATTAATGTAATAATTAAAGTGATTAACAGTTTCGTTATTATAGATAGATTCTTGTATGCATTGGTAGATAAATTCTGGCGAGTAATCATTTAGAATATTATTTTTTGCATATTTTTCTACAAATTCGATACCTTCTCCTTTATTACATATCATAAAGTTTTCTAATTTCATATTTTTAGAATTAATAAATAAATTATAGACATCATTAGGTGTATCTTGGCTACAATTATCTATAATAGTAAGATAACTTTGGGTTCCATTATTAAAAAATATTTCAAAAACATAATATAAATTAGATCTAGAACTTTTTCCATCTGGTAAATATTTAATTCTATTCATTTTTATTCTATGACTTTCAATAATTTCTACTAAATCATCAATGTCTTTTATATCTAAAGACTTTATATCAATATAACTAGGAAGAATTTCTGAAAATTCAAGTGTTTCATCTATTGAAAAATATTCATTTAATTGTGGAACGATATTAATTAAATTATGTAAATTACCCTTTATAGATGTATCATTTGTATTAGAAACATATTGTTCAAATAGATACTTTATTTTAATAGATGATACATTTTCTAAATTTGCCAAACCATATTGTAAAATACCTGGTATTCCTTTTTCTCCAAAAATTGTATATGAAGTTCCTGATCCAGAAATACCCTTTCCATATATAATAATAGGATATCCCATTTGTAGCTTATTAAATGCATTGTAAAGTCCATTCGGTACTGTTTTAGATTTTTCTAGAAAATTAATGTCATCTAATAGATATTCATTTTCAAAATCTTGTTTACCAATATAAACATCTAAATTTGTAAAATCATCTGGGTATATATTTTCAAAGCCATTGTATGTTTTTCCATTTAATGAAATACTATTTTCATTTGGTTTCATAGAAACTAAGAGTGTTTTATCATTTATGCCAACTAATGGTTTAATTCTGATATATATTTTTACATCCTTTACTATATCGTCGATAATATTTAATAAATGTAAATCTTGATTTCTATAATAAACTATATTATAGTTCAAAAATTCTAATATGTTTTTAATATCTTTATAAAAACTTTCAGGTATTCTATTTCTAGTTGTTTTTGTTTTATAATATTGTAAGAACGGACTATTAATAATTTCTTGTAAATTTAAAAAATTCACATGTTTATCTATTTCATCTTTTATTTTTTCAAATTCTATTAAAATATAATCATCTATTAACAGATCTTCATTTATGATAATATCATTTAATTCTTTAACAACTCTTTGTTTTCTAAAAAATAAATTATTTAATGTTATAAAGTTATATATAATTTCACCATTTTTATCAGAATCTATATTTATAGATATTTGATTATTTAAATATAATAATTCACCAATTCTTTTTAATCTATATTTTATATTTTTTTCTGAATTGTCTATTTCTTGCAAAATTTCATCAAACATACTATTTTCTTCAGTTTCATTTTTAGATTGGTTTTGTAAATTTTCTTTAAATGACAAGTTGATTAGTTGATCATTTAATAAATGTTTTAATTGAAGATCAATATGTATAATATTTTTATTAATTGTTTTAGAATAAGTATTTTTAGTATGACTTTGAGCCTCTCTTTCAACTATATTTTTTAATAAATTTTGTATAAATAAAATATCCTTTACTATGTTTTTCTTATAATAATATATATTTTTTTCATCTTCTAAATTTGTATACCAATTATGCCAATTTTTATAATATTCTTTAATAGATTTGATTATATTATCTTTATTTTTATATATATATTCTTTACAACGATTTTTATAACCATTTTTTAAAATTATATACAAATTATCTTTATTAAATATTTTTTTTAATTCTTCTATTTCGTTTTTCAAAGTAATAATATTATCTAATAACAAGTTTGGTTTTTTTATAGAAGTTTCTCTTGGAGTAAGATTAGAATTAAAAGAACTAGAACTAGAAGAACTAGAAGAACTAGAAGAACTAGAAGAACTAGAACTAGAACTAGAAGAACTAGAATTAGAAGAAGGTACAGAAGAACTAGAACTTTCTTCTTGTTTAAAAGTACCTTCTAAAGTATCTTCTTCTAAAGTATCTTCTTCTTTAAAAGTATCTTGTTGTAAAAAATATAAATTTTTTAATAAAAAGTTACAATTGTTTTTATTTTTTTTATAAAATTCCTTTGTAATTTTCATTTTATGGTCATCTATAGATAAAAAGTATTGTATAGTATTATTTTTATATATTTTAATATTTTCTAATAAATTGTCAAAATTATACATAATTTCTTTTTTACAAATTTCAATCATACTTTCATCATATCCCATTCTCTTTTTAATATCATTTATATATTTTTCATATTTATCCTTGATAAAAATAAAATTGTTAATTTCTTTATCATAAAATGCATTATATGTGTATATATCTTTTTTTTTCAAAATATTTTTAATATTTTTAGCTATATTTTTTTCTTCTAATTTAGATAATTTTATCATTTGTATATCTTTAAGATTTGTTTCGTATAAATATTTTAAAGTTGGAATTACTTTATTTTGTGGTATATTGATTGATTTATTTAGTTCTATAATTTTTTGATTATTATTTTTTGTATCGCAAAACCCTATTATTTTATTATTTTCTACAATACAAAAAAAATCACCATTAGCAATTACATATGGAAATTTATCTTTTATATATTCTATTATACAATTAGAATTCATATTACAATTTGCTTAGAAATTAATTTTGCTTAGAAAATTAATTAAAAATATAAAAAAATTTTATAATTATTCATTCTGTGTATTTATTCTGTATTTATTCTGTATTTATTCTGTATTTATTCTGTATTTATTCTGTATTTATTCTGTATTTATTCTGTATATCCAATAATATCACCTCTTTCATTTTCTATTATTTTTATACCTTTTGATTTGTCAGAGTTTTCAAAAATCTTTTTCATTAATTTATTATCAATCCAATCTAGTTCGAATTTTTTTTTTAATAAAGAAGGTTTTTTTGTTTTAATTGATGGTGCACTTGCTGTTCTAGATAGTTTTCTACTTGTTGTCCTAGATAGTTTTCTAATTGACGGTGAACTTGATGTTCTAGATAGTTTTTCACTTGAAATTACACTTGAAGGTACACTTGAAATTACACTTGAAATTGTACTTGAAGGTGGTGTACTTGAAATTGTACTTGAAATTGCACTTGAAGGTACACTTGAAATTGCACTTGAAATTGCACTTGAAGGCGATGTACTTGAAATTACACTTGAAGGTCCAGTTGAAGGTGTAGTTATTTCAGGATAAGTTTTAATATCAATCATTTTTTGCGATGTTTTAATTAAATTATCATTAAATATATTTAATATTTTATCGTGATCTTTTTTGGACATTTTTGTATTAATAGGTATAAAGTCTTTTTGTACATGATTAAAAAGTACATGAGCATTTTTCAAAGGTTTTATATTATTAATTTGATGTAGGATTTTCTTTTGTATATTAGCATTAATTTTTGGTAATTTCTTAATAATTTTTGGTAAAATATTGTAATAATCAATTACTGTAGGTACATATTTATTTTGTATATCATTTAAATTAATAGATTTATTTAATCTATAAATATTACCTCTTTTATCTACAAATCCTATGATATGATTATTATCTTGAATAAAAACTCTCAATCCTTTAACACTATTACCATTATAAGTTTTAGGTATATTTATAAAATTTGAAGATGGATAAACTACATCAGGATATATTTTTAATAGTTTTGAAAAACATTTCTTTGCACTTTTTACATTATATAAACAATGTTCTTTTTCAAAAGAATATTTTTTTTTATTTTTTAAATTTTTAAAAGTTTTTCCAGATGATTTAATCATTCTTCCAGTAATTGGATTTATATAAAATTTTGTAATCATTAATATTATATTACAAAAATAATTTAATTAAATTAATTAATTTTAATCTATCAAACAAATATTTTCTGTTTCTTTATTTTCTGTTTCTTTATTTTCAGTTTCGTTAGTTTCTTCAATTATATTATCAGTTTCTTGATTTTTTTCCAATACAAATGTAGATTTGTCATCGTGAATTTCACATTCTGTTGCATCATAACGTTCATAAAATTTTTTACTCTTTATAGTATGTATAGATTGTTTATATTTATCAAAATTTTCACTCGATTCTTGTAAATGCATAACAAGTTTCCATGTTTTTTTTAAATCTTCTTTTACATTTTCAAACCAAGTTTTACTTCTTTTAACTCTTTGATTATTATATTTTTTTACAAAAAAATAAGTTACAGAAAGATCTTGTCTTAAAGACATTTGTTCATTTTTCCAATTTATATATTCTTGTGTTTCTTTAATATGAACTGGTGAATAAATAAATTTAGGATCTGGACCAGAGTTAATAATTTCCAAAAGAATTCCTTTTGATTGTTTTTCTCCAATTTCTTTTTCAATAAATTCTTCTTCTGAATTTAATTCTTCTATTTCGCATTCAAAAAAATCACAAAAATCAAGATTAACTGTTTCCATTTGTATTTGAGTTTGAATCCAATAATGAATTGGAACTTGACTTTCATCTATTTTCCTACTTTTTGGGCATTTAATTTCCAACATAATTCCATCTGGTGTAATACCATCAGGACTTGCAGCTAACCAACATAATCTAGGATGTGAAACCAGACCAAATTCTATAACAGTTGTATTATTTAGTTGACAATATAATATATTTGCAACTTCTTCATATTTTTTACCCCAAAGTGTATAAATAGTATCTTTAAATAAATTTTCTCCATAAAACCCTCTACATTTTTTAATAATGTAATCTTCTCTTGTTTCATAATGATTAAGTGGTTCTGTATCTTTATATTTAAAATTTATTAAATTAAATTCTTTAGCATAATCTTCACATGCACTTTTTGATTTAAATAGACAACTTGCTGCTTCACTTGCTGTAATTCTTTTATATCTAGACTCATACCATTCTGGTGTTCTTTGTTCCGGTTGTGGTTTTTTCTGTAAAAGTTTTACTCTTTTTCTATATCTTTTTAATTTTTCTTCGTCTGATATATTATTCATTTAATATATATACAATCCTTTATTAAATATTCATTTTGTTTTTAAATTGTATTTATTTATTTATTATAATATTTTTTAATATTGGTTATAACTATAACTATAAATATAAATGGCAGTAACAGCAGAAGCTTTGCAACTGGCAAAATCTAAATTAAGACGTTCACCTGTTCGTCCAGAACTAATTGAAGCAAAACGTCGCCTTAAAAGTAAAAGCGAGGTATACAATATTGCTAAAGGTAAAATTTGTTCACCTGGTAAAAAACTTAGTAAAAATAATAAATGTGTAAAAACTTTACGTAAAAAGAGATCTTCTATTAAGCGTAAATCAAAGAAACGTTCTATTAAACGTAAATCAAAGAAACGTTCTGTTAAACGTAAATCAATTAAACGGAGATCAAAGAAACCTTCTGTTAAAAGGAGATCAAAGAAACCTTCTGTTAAACGGAGATCAAAGAAACGTTCTATTAAACGTAAGATCTAATAAGACTTTTTGTTAATTTAAAATGTGTTTTATGTACATTTTAAAAAAACTATTTTATTTATACATTGTATAAAATATAGATAACATGTCTATAAGTATAGAAGATTTCAATGCAAATTTTATAGTACAAATTAGTTCAATTTCAAAACCGCATATTGATGAAACTGATGTAATACCTGCTGTGGTTGGTTTTAATATAACATGTTCATTAAATAACAGAGTTCAATATTTTGAATATCATTTTACAGATCAAAATATAGTAGATACATTTACTTCGCAACAATTAGTTGATTATGCTTGGACTCAATTAAAAACAGCTATAAATACTTGGGCATCTATTGCTTTAATGGAAACAAATCTTATTGGATATATATACATACCTGGTAATGATTTTAATATTACTTTTTCCAATATGAATTTAGCTATATTTAATGACAATTATACTGTAAGTATTAATAGATTTGAAGTTTATCCTAAAAATAATCCATATGGGTGGTGTGTAGGATTTAATATTATAAATAAAGTAAATAAAGTAAATATTTTTGTTGATACAAATGTTATTATAGATACATTTAGTGTTACAAAAACTGAAACAATTATTATGAATACAGCTTGGGATCAATTAAAGGATAGTATTGGGACTTGGGCATCAGATAAAATATCATATTCATCATTAATAAATACTGATTATGTACCTGTTAGTTTTTAAAAATTTAATAGTTTTTAAAAATTTAATAGTTTTTAAAAATTTAATAGTTTTTAAAAATTTAATACGTTAAAAAAAGTAATTTAAAACTTTGTAATATTTTAATACATATATGACAAATATAAAGACAAATACAAAGACAAATATAAAAAAGATTACTTCAAAAAAGAATGAATTAAAGGAAAAAAAAGTTTCAGTTCAAAGTGAAAGTAAGGTTGTAGAAAGTAAGGTTGTAGAAAGTAAGGTTGTAACTGAAAGTACAGAAGGGCCTATTAAAACTATCGATGAATTTTTAGAAGAATATAAAAATGTAACAAGAATTTACAATAGAGCCCAGGAACTATTAATTGTAGAGAAAAAGACTGATAATGAATCATATATTAATTGTTTAAAAATAACTAGTCGTATAATTAAATTTTTAGATGAATTAAATCAATTTGTAATGCAGAGGCATAAGGAAGAGATAAAGGGAGTTTATTATATTAGTGCTGAATTATTAGTACGTACTGTAGGTCTTCATATGAATAGAAATGGATTTAATGAAGTGGAAAAGAATACATTGTATATGTCTATTGCTCATATTAGAAAGGTACTATCTCTTGAGCCATTTCATAGAAGAGGTATGGAACTTTTTAAAATGGTATTTTTATATTTAACTATATTCAATGCTGATGCAGAAGAAAATTTAGTATTTTTGAATCAAATTTTGATAGTTGATCCTTGTGATTACCAATTACATTACAATTTTGGATTTATGTATCATAGAGTTCACAAGTTAGATAGTAGTATTTATCATTATAAATTAGCGATAGGTATGATTGATTTAATATTATCGAATGATAAATTGGATGAAAATACTAGATTATCATTAAGTCAATTCAAGGTAAAATGTTTAAATGGTCTAGGTAGTATTTATTTTACAGTCCAGGATCGTGATACTGCTTTATATTATTTTAATCTAGCATACGAGATTGATCCATTAGATCCTGATGTAAATAATCAAATTGGTGTAGTTTATACTGAATTACGTATTACTGACAAGGCTATTTTCCATTATTCAAAAGGTATTGAAAATTATCAAAGAGCTCATATATCAGTTGACAAAGATATGTTAATTGCTAGTATGTATATGAATATGGGTTTAGCCAAGTGTTATGAATGTAATTTTATTGGTGCTATCGATGGTTATAATAAGGCTTTAAAATACAAGCCACGTCTTTCTTTAGCATATCAAAATAAATTACTTGATTCAAATTATATTTCTCATTTAATAGAAGATCCTATGTATATTGCTAGAATTCACAAATCCATAAATAAAATTTATCCTTTAGTAGTTGATGATTACAAGGTTTCTTGTCCAAATTATAAAATTAAGGATGATATTTTAAGTTGTGTATCAAAGGGTGATTTGTTAAAATCTAAAACAAAAATAAATATAGGTTTTGTATCTGGTGATTTTATTTGTCATCCAGTATCTTATTTTTTGCATAGTATTTTAAATCATTTAAATTACGATTTATTTGACGTAACTTGTTATTCAGTAAAGGTAGTACAATTAAAGGAAATGTTTCCAAAATGTAAATGGCATGTAGTAAAGAACATGACACCAGAACAATTAAAAACTCAAATTCAGAAGGATAACATTGATATTTTATTTGACTTGTCAGCACATACTGGAGATAATAGATTAGATACTTTTGTATTAAAGCCTGCTCCTATTCAAATTAGTTATTGTGGATATCCAAATTCAAGTGGTATAAAGTCAATGGATTATCGTATAACTGATAATTTTTGCGACAGTGAAAAATCACAAGTATATTATCAAGAAAAGTTTGTATTTATGGACAAATGCTTTTTGGCATATACACCAAGTATGGGGATACATAATATTCCTGAAATTACAGAACCACCTTGTGTTAAGAATGGTTATATAACGTTTGGTACATTTAATAGATACAATAAGATTAATGAGATGGTTGTGGGAGTATGGGAGAAAATTTTATTAGCTGCACCAACTGCGCGTTTTGTAATTAAAACAAAGGAATTCTTAACACCTAAATTGCATGATCAATTTTTAAATACATTCAAGGACAAGTCTGTATTAGATAGAGTAACAATTTTACCATATTCTGATACTTATGGTGATCATCTTCCAGATTATAACAAGATGGATTTTGCAGTTGATACATTTCCTTATTCTGGAACAACAACAAGTTGTGAAAGTTTAATGATGGGTGTTCCTATATTAACATTATTTGATAATGTGCGTCATTATCATTCTCAGAATGTAACAAGTAGTTTAATGAAAAATTGTGGTTTAGATGAATATGTAGCAAATTCTCAACAAGAATACATTGATAAGGCTGTTTATTTTGCAAATAATCTAGATAAATTTACAAATATAAAGAGTGAAGTGAGAAGTGCTTTTGTAAATGGTCCTATTTGTGATTACAAGTCTTTTGTAAATGAATTTGAAGATAAACTAATTCAAGTATATAAGAGTCATAAGTGGTAAATAAACTTTAAACTTTTTAAAAAAAGTGTTACTTTGAGGTACCTTGCCGTATAACGACGTCTTCGTTAAAGGTATCAAAAAAAATTAAACAATTGAAAAGTAATTTAAAATAAAAAATAATAATAGAAATATGGGGTGTGATTATTATATAATTAAACAACTTAGAATCGAACATTCAGATGGTACAGACACAATTGAATTAGACAAAGAAAGATGTTATTTTTCTGAATATCAAAAAGATTCTAATTATGATAGTGACGATTCTATACTAGAAGGAAAAAGTCAATATGAGGCTATGTATGGACATTACTTAAAAGTGACATTTATACCACGAATTTTGTGTGAAAATGCTGAATGGAAAAGTGGAAAGATTAAAGAAAAATATATTGATATAGTTTATAATAAATTAAAACATTATAATAATGCTTTTAGTAATATAAACACAATTATTAAAGAAGAAGTTAGGTATTTTAGATAACCTTAAAACTTAAAATGGAAAAACTTAAAAATGGAAAAAACTTAAAAATGGACGTAGAAATAGAGAAATGAAATTTATTATAAAAAGAGAAAGAGATTAGAAAATTTTTAAGAAAGAGATATATTTATCTTAAAAATTATTTGACGTGTTTGATGATCTTGAGTTTATTTTTAATCGTAATTAATATATTTTTCAAATAGTTCTTGATAGAGTTTTTCTTCATGGAGTTTTTCTTTATTTAGTTGATTAAGAATGTTGAATACTTCTAATTTTTCATAATAAGTCATAGTGGCTGTGTAGTTCATAGATAAATCGAATTCATTTAAGCAATCCATGAATTGTTTTAATTCTTGAAATTCTTTATCAACGTTGGCGAGCATATTTTGTATGTTTTGTTTGTATGTTTTGTTTGTATGTTTTGTTTGTATGTTTTGTTTGTATGTTTTGTGCAGTATTGTATAATTTTATATAAATTACGAAATAAATTCAATTTTTTAAAGCAAAAAAGTTAATTTTTAGTCCAGAAATTTTGGACTCTACCACTAGGATCTTTAGATTTTGACCATTTAGGTTCCCAATGTTTTACAGTATATTCGCTACTTTTAGGAATATTAGAAAAATTTTTATGAAATAGAATTCTATAATACAATTGTTCTTTTGTATTTGGTGTATTGTATTTATAAGTTTGTTTAATTTCATTAAATTGGTCATTTGTGAATACATTATCACAAAAGTCTTTTAATCCATCTATCCAATTATTTTCCTTTCCGTTAAAACCACTAACTCCATCGCTAAATTGTTCTTTTTTTCTATATAAAATAGAATTTGGTAGATATCCTTTAAAAGAGTCTCTCAAAATTTGTTTTTCCATTTTATTAAATGCATTTGGTACATTCCCGAATGATTTCCATCTAGGATGCAAAGAAAGTATAGTATGAACAAAATGAGGATCTGTGAATGGAACACGTACTTCTATAGAATTTGCCATACAAGTTTTATTTGCTCTTAAACAGTCAAATTGATGAACGTTATTTACTAAATTCAAAGTTTCTATTTGAAAATCTTTTTCAGTTGGTGCATTTGCGCCATATAAATAACACAATAATTCATCTGATAATTCGCCAGAAAAGAGTACTTTAATACCTGGGAAATTTTTCTTAATTTGTTTAGTTAATAGGTACATGGGTGTACTTGCTCTAATTGTAGTGCAATCATATGTTTCAGTATATAAAACAATATTTTCTAAACTATCTAAACCTTCTTTAATTGAGAAATAATATTCTTGATGATCAGTATTTAAAAATGATGCAACTTCTCTAGCTGCTACTAAATCTGGTACATCTTTATCAACACCAATACTAAAAGTTTTAATACGTTTAGAGTATCCCATTTCATCAGCTAATGAAACTACTAAACTAGCTATTAAACTACTATCTAAACCTCCAGATAACAAAACACCAAAATCTAGTTCGTTACCATCTCCAACAAGTTCTCTTAATTGTAATCTTACACTATCCGTTAATTTATTTCTGATAGATTCTGTAATAATATTTTTATTTTTAGTGATATTATTTTCATCAAATGATGAATAAGCTAATTTTTCAGTGTCTGAATATTTTTCATCAAAATCTACATAATCTTTATAAAAATTTGTAAAATTAGAAGAATCAATATTAACATTTGCATGAATATACTTTCTAGGTGGAAAAACTTGAATATCAGAAACTAAATTATTATCTAGACATTTTAATTCAGATGAAATTACAAATTTATTTTCTTGATTATTAGTTCCTATATAAAGTGGTGTTACACCAATTTGATCTCTACCAATAAGGACATTCTGTGATTGAAGATCATATAAAAATAGTGAAAACTGTCCGTTTAATTTATTAAAAAAGGTAGAAAGATCATCTTTATATTTTTCATATAGTGGAAAAATAATTTCACAATCTGATTTAGTACAAGTATAATTTAATTCTTCTGACAGTTCTTTCCAGTTAAAAATTTCACCATTAACAATTAAATAAACAGTATTATCTTTATTAACTAAAGGTTGTGTTGTGTTGTCTCCGCAAATTTTTAATCTAGTATGTAACATTAAAACAGTTTTTTTAAAATTTGGATCAATGATTAAATTATTACCTTTTGAATCTGGACCTCTATGATCTAACTGTGAATAAACTGAAGAAATAATAGATTTATAACTTTTAAAAACTTCATCTGCCTTTTCAGGATTTACGTTTACCTTATTTTGTTCAATTAATGCCCAAATCCCACACATCAGTACCGTATTTTTATAATATATATAAAATTATGTTTAAATAAATTTTTTAAATTATAAAAATATAATCATTTTTTAATTTGTCAACAATATTAGTCAAAATCTAAATGTATTACGTGTATATATTTGAGAGTAGATTAAGTGATTATGAGAGATTAATATTATCAGTTTAATTATGTAAATAATTTATACAAATATTTTTTTAAATATTTTTAAATAAAAACTTTATAGAATTAATTATAATATTTGTATATATATATAAATAAATGCAACTTGAATATTTTAAATACGTATTAGTTATAATAAATGCGGGGCTTGCTATTATTGTGAATACAATAAACTTATATACTGGTAATAAAAGGGGTAAATTATTTGGATATATATATCTAGCAATAATTCTTTATAATTTGTTTTTATTACATAAAAAAGTTATAGTAGGAGTGATTGAAGATTAACTTTCTTTAATTTGCACACCAATCCATCCCTTATAACGTTCTCCGTTACAACTTGAATCTTTATATTTTTCCAATACATTTTTGTATTTTCCTTTTATATATTTTTCTATTTCTAATTTATGTTTATTAGAAACACGAGGTGATATTTTAGGCTTTCCAATATATAATTCACAAACATCTTTTAACTTTAATACTCCACCTTTCTTTTCTTCAATATTTTCATCTAACCAATTATAGAAATCGTTATTTTCTTGTCTATATTCATTTGTCTTAACTTGTACTTCAATTGGTTCTTTGATATCTCTAAAGTAATAATCAATAAGAATATTTAAAAAGGTTTGTCTCCAAGAAACATCTTCTCTCATTCTAGAAGGAAGTGTTCTATCAATTTTAAATTCTCCTCCTTCTTTTGGATCATCGACAAAACGAGAAGGAAAATCAATAACTCTTATACGTCTCCATAGAGCAGTATCTTCTCCTTTAATTTCAGGTAATTCATTACAAGCTAAGAAAAGTTTAGCTTCCATAACAAAGCACATAGCTTCCTGATAAAGTCCCCTAGCAACTATTTCTTCACTTCCAGTGAGTTCTTTTAACAATCCGATATTAATCTTTTCTCCATCTTCTGGTTCACTTAAAAAGGCAAAACGTTTATGCATTAATTTAATTTTTTCAGTATTTGCTTCATTTGCATTATTTCTTTTACGAGTAAGAAGTGTAACTTCAACTTTTTCCCCAAGTTCTCCCATAGTGAGTTTCATAAGATTTAAGAGCTGACTTTTTCCATTAGCTCCAGTATCACCTATAAACATTAAAAAATAGGTATTAGGTATGTCTCCATTTAAGCATTCGCTCATTTTTTTAAGAACGTAATCTCTGACTCCTTTATTTGGTAAAACTTGTTCCAAGAATGTATAAACTTCTGGATTTTTTGTTTCTTCTGAATATTCATAATTCATAGTAAGATTTATATAATCTTCTTTTTTTGTTGTTCTAAATTGTTTTTCAAGTAAATCGTATACTCCATTTGTAAATGGGACTATATGTTTTTTACTATTTAAATTATTAACGAATGTTTCGTCATTATTATAAATTTTTGCACCTTTTATAATATCATCTTGATATCCTGGTTTATGGAATTTATTTATTAAGCTTTTAATATTTTTATTTAATGTTATAGTAGTTTCGTCGGTTTTTTTATCATCATAATGCGTTTTAATTTTATCAAATAGTTTAGATAAATCCATTATTGATTTTTTCATTTCAATATTATCATTATCGCATCTCCATATAGATCCATTAAAGTTATACCAATTATTTTTAGAGTATACAAAATCTTTATTTATAACAAAAAGTAATTTAGAAATCATTGTTATTTTATGACCATCTAGTAATTGATTTACAATATTTGTAATTTCTTTATTTTTAAAGATACTATTATCTAATTTTATATCACAACTAAAGTCAAGTTCTGAATTATTATAAATATTAATAATATTATTAATAGTACCATGATTAACTAATTGGTTATAATTCATCCAGAAACTATTAAGTGTTTTGTATCTGTCATCTAATGGAATAATTTGTGTTTTAGGAAAAACTGCTTGGCACACTTTACATTTAATACAATAACCATTATCACTAATATGATGTTCTACATTACATTCTGGGCATTTTCCTTTTAATATACCTACAAGGCTTTTATCTGCAACGCTTCCTCTAAAGATCATTTCTTTACGATCAAATCGTACTTCTTTGACATCTTTGTCAAAATTTTCATTAATATAATTTTTACATTCTACTATTGCATTATCTATAAGTTGAAGTTCTTGTTTGTTTATTTTTAGGCATTTTTTAATGATTTCGTTAATTTCTTTAGGAAAATCTTTAATTTTAATTTCGTTATATTTATCAACGTTGCATTGTATATTATGACATTTTTGTTTAGCACTACATGTATCTATTAATATATATTGATTATTAGCTCTATGTTCTCTATTTAAGAATGGACAGTATCTTTCTATTAAAGATACAATAATACAATTATGATTTTTATCAATAAAAACATCTCTTATTTTATTAGGAAAATGATGAAATTCTATTTGTATAAATTTTTTAATAATTTCTTTATCATTTTCATTTAGTTCTTCTGGTACATTTACAACACTTTGTTCTAGATTACGATAAACATTTACATCAATTACATCGCTTAAATCATTTTCAATTTCGTCTTCAATTATTGGATCATAAACTTTAATTTTTTTGGGTAAATATCCAATAAATGTTTCTATATCTTTAAAATCATCACTGTATTCAGATTTTACAAGAGGTCTATTTTCTCCATTTTTAGAGCTAAGAAAAGTTCTAAAAAGTCCTTCTCTATAAACACTTGGATCTACTATATATTTACCAAGTTGTTTATATTTATCTAGTTTGAATTTTTTGTATAATTTTTTAATTTGGTAAACATCTTTAAAAACAATTTCGTGATCGTTATCTTTTAGGCGTAAAATTATATGAAAGGATCTTTTTTTATCAGAGTGAGATTCTAAAATAATACGTTGTGTTTGAATATTAGGATAATCTTTTTTAATAATATTTTCTACAGATTCTATACAATTTCTTAAAATATCTTGATAATTGTAATAATAATCATTTTCAGTATTTTCTTCACTACTAACACTACTAAAACTACTATCGCTATGATTTTCTTGATTAATTTTTTGATCGTTTTTTTTATAAATTTCTATATCATAATAAAAACAAATATGTTTTTTACTGGATACAAATTCATAAAAATTTTTAATTTTATTCCGTTTTATTATTTTTAAAAAATTTGCATAATTATTAGTTGTAAAATATTCTACTATATTTTTATTACATACTAATGAATTATTTTTTATAGATTCTTCTATAGCTGTAGCCTTATCATAATATATTAGTGACACCTTGTCGTTTATCGACATCGTTGGTAAAGGTATCTATTGTAAAGATGAAAGAAAATATCTTTTTAAATTACACGACGTTTTTTTATTTATATATAGTAATGTATACGTATAGTATAGACTTTGACAAAGATATAATTTTAAATACTAATTTAGTAATAAAAAAAATAAAAAGTGTATTAGAGGATAAGAGAGGGTGGGAACGTTTAGGTTATAATTTTTGTTATAAAGAAAAAAATGCTAAATTCAAAATAAAAATAGTAAAAGAAGAGAAAATAATAAAGACTTGTAAATTTAGTGGTTTATCATGTGCCGATACATCAAAGAATATAATTTACATAAATATAAAGAGATGGCGCAATGGTAGTAAATTATCAAAATTATCATTAGATGAATATCGGACGTATGTGATAAATCATGAAATAGGGCATTTAATAGGTAGAGGTCATGTAAAATGTGGTAAAAGTGGTTCAAAGGTTCCAGTTATGGTTCAACAAACATTAGGTATTTCTGATTGTAAACCCAATCCATGGCCATTATATTGGGAATAATTTATTTGCGCTAAATATTATTTATTTCGTATATTTCATTTAATACGTATATTTTATTTATTGTGTATTTATAAACGCAATAATGAGTTTAAACACTATATTCAATTACGATTACGAATTTTATTTTTTCACAGAAGATGTGGCGGATATAAATAAATTTAATACAATTTACAGTCAATGTACATTACCAGATCCATCTGGAAATAGAACAAATTTAATTTACAACAAATGTTTAGAAATCGTGCAACTTTTATTAGTTACATCTGGACTTCGTATATTTTCAACGTTTGTAAATGTTGATAACAAAAGATACAAAGTAACTGTTCACAATATGGTCTGGTCTGGAGATGGATTATTTGTATAAAAAGAAATAAAGAAAGAGAAGAAATAAAAGAAATAAAAGAAATAATTAAAATAATTACATAAGATAATAAGAATAAATATAATAAGAATATGAAGAATACAGTCAACGTAATCATATTTTTATTTTGTATAATATTTTTTATAATTTCTTATACAATTTGGATAAAAAGAGTATTAGATTATAAAATGATAAATGATTACAGATCGCATATTATATCAAGAATTATGAGAGGTAGTGCAAGATGGGCGTTAGCTAGTAAACAAGACAAGAGTCCTTTAGTAGCTGTATTACATGCAAATTATGGTTGTGCTTATTTATGGGCATTAAAGGATGTATTTAATGATTACGAGATAGAATCTGCTACTGGAATTAATGTTATTGATTTTCAAAATAGAATTACAAATATTCAAGATACTGTTACAAAGAATGTAGTTAAATTATGTCCAGAATATGCAAGTGGTATACAAGATGAAATTTTATCAATTATAGCAGGGCATTAAACATTTTTTATTAAACATTTTTTATTATACTTTTTTTATTATACTTTTTTTATTATACTTTTTTTATTATACTTTTTTTTAAAGTTTAATAAAAATTATAGGTTGATTGAAAAAATTTATTGAGAATCTTCAGAATCTTCACCTCCCTTCATTTTACGTGATTTTCTTTTAGGAGATTTAGATTTCTTTGACTTTCTTTTAGGAGATTTAGATTTCTTTGACTTTCTCTTTACAGATTTAGACTTTCTCTTTGGAGATTTAGATTTCTTTGACTTTCTCTTTGGAGATTTAGATTTCTTTGACTTTCTCTTTGGAGATTTAGATTTCTTTGACTTTCTCTTTACAGATTTAGACTTTCTTTTTGGAGATTTAGATTTCTTTGACTTTCTCTTTACAGATTTAGACTTTCTCTTTGGGGATTTAGATTTCTTTGATTTTCTCTTTATAGATTTAGATTTCTTTGACTTTCTCTTTACAGACTTTGACTTTCTCTTTGGAGATTTAGATTTCTTTGATTTTCGTGATTTTCTCTTTGGAGATTTAGACATCTTAGATTTTCTAGCACCTCCAGATTGTTTTCGGGACTTTCGTCGAGATTTTCTAACAGACTTTCTCTTAGAAGATTTCTTTTTAAGAGACTTTGACTTTCGTGATTTTCTTTTTGGAGACTTTACAGCTTTAGACTTTCTCTTAGCTCCACCAGACATTTTACGGGAAGACTTTCGGCGAGACTTTCTAACAGATTTTCGTTGAGACTTTCTCTTAGAAGATTTCTTTTTAAGAGACTTTGACTTACGTGATTTTCTTTTTGGAGACTTTACAGCTTTAGATTTTCTCTTAGCTCCACCTGACATTTTACGGGAAGACTTTCGGCGAGACTTTCTAACAGATTTTCTTTGAGACTTTCTAACAGACTTTCGTTTAGACTTTGATTTTCTCATAGATTTTCTTTTAGAAAGAGACTTTTTCTTATAAGCTCCACCTCGAGATCCTCTTAAAGCAGAAGGGCCTTGTTGAATACCTTTGCAGCTTTTTTTGCAACGTTTCCAGACGTATTTTTTTCCGCTCATTTCAACTTGGTACATTTTACGATTACGTCCAAGTCTTCGAGCTCCTAAACTTAATTTAGAAGGACTTGCCTTTGGAGTAGATCGTCTTGATTTAACAGACGATTTTTTTTGAGACTTCTTTTTATAAACTTTTCCACCAAATAAATCAGAGATAAAATTTTCAATCATTTTTTATACTATAAACAAATATTTTTATTTTTTGCAATTAAAAAAAAAATACGTATAATTGCGTAATTAATATTTTTATATAAATAAAAGTTGTTAAAAAATAGATATATATTCTACATTTATGTTATGAAGTTGATTAATATCTGTAATATTTAAAGATACAAGACCATATCTTATAAAGTCTAAAATTTCTGTAATTTTATAATTAAATGTAGAGTCATTTTCTATTAAAATAGAATTACACCCTGCAGTAAATGCTTTAAAAATATTTTTATTTTGACTAGGAATTCCACTATTATTAATAATTGGAACATTATATTTTTTAGATAATTCAAAACATTCTTTTAAAAGAGTAAATTGACCAAATTCTGCACCATTTCCTACTGAAATAGAATCTACACCAGCTTCACATAAATATCTAAATGCACTTGAAGAGTGAACATTTCCTACAACAATTTGCAAAATAGGAAATTTATTTTTGATATCTTTAATAGTATTAATTAGACAATTATTATAAGCATTATCAATTTGAATAAATATAATATCAAGACCTAAATTAACTAATGTATTAATTCTATCAATTGAATCAGAAAAAATTCCTGTAGATATTGCTGTAATTAACTTTCCTTTTTTATCAGTTGTAGATTTATTTCTATATTTATAAAAACTAGTAATATTTTTTAAAGTAATAACTCCATATAATTTATTACTATCGCATATAATTGGAATAAGTGGGAAAATTTTTAAATCATTAATAATACTACTAACTGGATTTTCTACTAATAAATTATTCCAATTATAATCATATGTTTTATAACATTTTAAATTTTCCAATGTAATCATAATTTGATAAGCATGAATATTATTATCTAAAATAGAAACAATATCAAAATAACTACTTGTAATAAAGCCTAAGAATGTATTTGATTCATCTATAACTGTTATATAATCACAAGAATATTGCAAAAATGTATTTTTAATTTCATCATAATTAGCATTAGATGAAATAGTAATAGGTGTTTCATCGATAAATTTCAAATAATTTTTTAATGTATTGATAAATTGTATTTGTTTTTCTAAATCGTCACTTTTTAAAATTCCTAATGCTCCTAATAAATTAAGATCAATAATATTTTGAACATTATTTGAAAATGAAACAATAGGTAATGATAAAGATATACTTTTTGTAAATTTACTAGAAAATGAAATATCTTGATCTGATTTCATATCTGTTAAAACAGGGATAATATTTATATCATTAAAAGATATTGCTTTTTTAGAACTTTGATTAGAACTTTGATTATCAATTGTATTTTGCATTTGTATATCTTTTTCAATTATTGTATCAAATAGTTGTTGAACTGGTTGTTGAACTGGTTGTTGAACTGGTTGTTGAAACATTGTTTGAAACATTGGTTGTTGAACTGGTTGTTGTTCAATTGGTTTAAATGAATTAAACTGAGATACGGGATGATTTTGTAATGTTCCAAAAGCATTTTGAGTTTCATTAAAACTACTTCCAAATGAATAGTTTTTATTTATATTTGTGTCGATATTTGAACCAAATGAATAATTTTTAGTTGTGTTTGTATCTGTATTTGAACCAAATGAATAATTTTTAGTTACGTTTGTATTTGTATTATTAAATGGATTTTTATGTAAAGAAGAAAACATAATTAAAAATTACATTGGTGTAATTATTTTCATTTTTTTTTTATTTATTTAATTTAATAATAGATAAAGATATAAATATGGAAGACACAGATACTATAGATAAAGACATAGATACTATAGACACTATAGACACTTCAGACACGTCAGACACGTCAGACACGTCAGATACAGATACGTCTATGGATAGTATAAACGATGATATAATCTGGGATATTATTATGGGTGAGAGTGATTATAATGGAGATATAGATGTTACTATGAATTCAAATCTTATACCATCAGAAATAAGAATAAATTACGAAGATAAGTTTGAATATTTTAAAATTACCAAATATACAAATAATATAGATAATTATAATATAAAGAATGGGAAAAATGAAATAATATTTCCATTAAGTTTATACGATTATCCTACAGATAACACATTTAGAGGAATAGATATTGAAATGGCAATTATATTTTTATCAAGTGTGATTAATAAAATAAATATAAAACACGGAACACCAGTAATAAAGAGTTTAAAACGTGAAGACATGATATTAGTTGATTTAATAACAGGTGATATAAAAAAACACAGAGATGGTTTATATATATTACAGAATATAAATCCATTCATGGGTTTTCATGACGTAGAAGAAATGAAGACGTCAAATTTAACTGTATTTATACCAATATGTATTGTTTTAGAGAATACATCAGGGCATTTTAATATTTTAGTTATTAATAATAATAATAAAACTATATCATTGTATGAACCTTATGGTATACAAGGTGTTGGTAGTATAGATAAATTATCAGAAATACATAGAACTAGATTTAGAAAAACATTAAAATATATTCAAGAAGAAATTTTAAAAGAATTTTCTAATTATAAATTTATAGCATCACATAATGACAATGATGGTATTCAATATAGAAGTGACATGTATACTAGAAAAGTATATAATATATCTGAAAATTTTTGTGTAGCTTGGTGTTTATATGTATGTTTATTTAGAATTTACAATATGCATTTAGATACAAAAATTCCTGTATCTATAATATTAAATCAAGTTTATAATAAATACTTTAATGATAGTGATTTAAATACATTTATACGTCATTTTGCATCAATGATAAGACAAGATACAAACAATTATCAATCTGACATATTTAGTATAGAAAAGTCTGAATTTTTTGGATATGAAAAAATCCAAAATATTGATAATATAATGATATAATGATACAAGGTTTTAAGGTTTTTAAGGGGTTATATTTTAAGGGGTTATATTTTAAGGGGTTATATTTTAAGGGGTTATATTTTAAGGGGTTATATTTTAAAACAATAATTTAAATTTATAATATTGATTAAATACATTTGTGAATATTTCAAACTCAGTTATTGATTGAATTTGTAATATTTTAATAATTTTTTTAGATGAAACTATATTTTTTGGTAAAATATCTAATTTATTTTCAAAAGTTTTTAGAAAAAGTTTAACATGATGACAATCCGTATTATATTTTATATAATAGTAGAATGAAATAGGTACTGTCATATAATTAAGTATATAATAAGTATATAATTAAGTATATCTTTTTAAACTTGTTAAAAATAATCATGTATATATATTTTCAATGGATTTTTAATTTCTAAAAGATCATTATATAATATATTTTGCATATTATATTTAAAAATTTCTTTTATTGTAATAGTTGTAAAAATTTTCTTAATAGATAATATAAATTTTTTAATTTTAATTTTTATATACAATATTGATGTTTTTCTATTTAAAATTCCAAGTATATAATTTAATTTATATATTTCATCAAATGCTTTTTCTAAATCTGATGGTATAATATTTACGGTACATAACGGACATTGTATATTACAAATTACTGTACTTTTTTCAAATATACTTTTTCTATTAGATATACATTTTTCTTTACATTTATAACTATGATATTTTACTAAACATCCTATATGATAATTATGATTACAATGAATTACAATTTTTTTATTTTTAATAAGATCTATATTTTGTTGTATTGTTTGAAAAAATAAATCATTATTAATTTCATTAGATATTTTTTCATTAATAATATTATCTGTATTATATTTTTCAAAGCAAAAAATACAATAATCAAGATCCATTGAATAAATTATTAATAAAAATAGAATCAATTATTTTTTTAGGATATATGATTTAGGTAGAATATTATGTTGTAAAGAACATTCTTTTTTATTATTTGGATATCGATTATAGACTGTTCCTTTAGTTTGGATTTCATTTACATCTTTAGGTGTATATTTACAATCATTACATTTAGATGTAAGTCTAGACATACCTTTAAGTTCATTTTCTATATCTATATTAAGAATAGGAGTACCTGTAGGAATATATGTAAGAAATGGTGCTGTATAATTATTACATTCGTTAGTATTAATAAATCTTGAACTGTCTACGACGTAATTAAAAATACTTTTATTGCTATTTTTTTGTTGGTTAGAAGCGCATGAATCATATTTGGATTTAATAAAGCTCATATTATAGTAATTAAACAAAATAAAAAAATGAAAAAACTATTATTTTGTTAATAAATACGAATGGTATTAAAGACTGGTATAAAAGACGAAAGTGAAATTGCAGATGACCTTATATCCAAGGTTCGCGATTTATTAATAGAACATAATGATCGTACAGGATCTAAAATTGAGACGGAATATAGTCCTGATTTATCAGAATCTCAAAAGAAAGCATTTGAAAAGTTTAAAAAGGGTGATAATATATTGATGCTTGGTGCTGCTGGTTGTGGTAAAAGTAAAGCTGTGAAAGAGATGTATAAATATATAAAGAAAAATAATAGTAAGGAAATGTATATTACATCTACGACTGGTATATCTGCGTACAATGTGGGTGGTATAACTATAAATAGTTTTATGGGTATTGGTACTGGAGAATCATCAATTGAGGTATTATTGCGTAGATTACGTTATAAAATGAATATAAAGGATCGTATTAAGCGTACAGATATATTAGTAATAGATGAGATAAGTATGATGTCTGCTGATATATTTGAAAAGATAAATACTATATGCCAAACATTGCGCAAATGTAGAAAGCCATTTGGTGGTATTCAGTTAGTAATAACTGGAGATTTTTTACAATTAGAGACAATATTCAAGAATGAATCAAGTGATCGTAGATTAATAATAGAGAGTGAATTATTTAGAAAGATATACGATAAGAATACTGTAATATTAAAGGAGAATTTTCGTCAAAACGGGGATAACAAGTACATTGATATTTTACTAAGAATACGAAAAGGTATTCAAACAGAAGACGATATAAATGTATTAGATAGTAGATTAACAAAGACAAGTAAGCCTAATATGATTTATTTAGTGAGTAGTAATAAGAAGGCTCAGGCTATAAACAATCTTCGTTTATCGAATATAAAATCACATGACCGTGTATACGACTGTGTTTATACACAATCTGATAATAACGAGTCGTGTGATATACTTAAACGTGAATTACAGCATCAATTTGTACAGAAGGGGATAGAATCTTTACGTTTAAGGAATGGTTGTAGAGTATTATTAATAAAGAATATGGATGTATCAATTGGTTTAGTGAATGGATCAACTGGTACTATAAAGGATTGTTTAGAGGAGAGTGTGATAGTTGAATTTGACAATGGTGTGACAGAAAATATACAAAAGGTAGAGTGGGAATTAGAGATGGATAATTCAAAGGTATTTTGTAAGCAAATTCCTTTAATGTTAGCATACAGTATAACAATTCATAAAAGCCAATCTTTATCTTTAACTGAGGCTATATTAGATTTAGATGATTGTTTTTGTAATCATATGGTATACGTTGCTTTAAGTAGGATAAAATCTTTAGAGGGTGTATATTTAAAATCATTTAATCCAAAAAAGATAACTGTGAATAGTAAATTATTAGAATATATAAATACGATAGAATAGTGTATATAAATAAAGATAAATTTTTTTTTTATTTATATAGAATAAAAATGTCAATAGACGAAGATCTTTTTTTAAAGGAAATAAAATACGATGATACGATATTAGACAATGAGGAGACATTAAAATACATAAATAGTAAAAGACCAATGATAAAAATAGCAAATAATGATATGTGTAAAAGGTGGTTGAAAAATAAAAAGAAAAATCCGGTAACAAACAAGAGTATAAGAAAGAGTGGAGTAGTATACAAAAGTTTTGAGAAGATATGTAAGGATAGTAATATATGTGATAATTTTATGAAAAATAAAAAAAAGAATCCTATTACAAATAAAAAGATTAAAATAGGATCAGATATTCACAAAAGATTATATGATGTATGTACATCAAAGGGGAGTAATTCTGCAAGTACAGTTAGTTCTTAAACGCAATAGCGCGTTTAATTAAATTATGACGCTCTCGACTACGTCGAGGCTCTGTGTTCGGCGATGTTATTAAAACGTGTAAAAGAGACGATAAAATTGTATAAAAATAGTAAATAAATATTATATTTACTATTTTATTAAAAAAAAATATATATAGGTAATATATAAATAAAAAATGAATCAACAATTGATGATAGGCGGTGGAGTAGGATTATTAGTATTTATTGTAATTTTACAATAGACAGAGATATTCTAGGAAGCACGAATATTTTATTAAAAAATTGGTGATAAAATATTTTGGATGCAAGATACAGCCGGCTCAGATATGAGTGTGCTCGTTTAATATATAGT